>LSPY01000007.1_pt1 | contig 61531 bp, 70 predicted proteins | sample 651311 | NCBI WGS metagenome assembly LSPY01 (sample SAMN04438312, study PRJNA306036) | termite gut metagenome | isolation source: viral DNA filtered from gut of termites from termite colony 1 | host: Coptotermes formosanus | place: USA: New Orleans, City park | collected 2013-06-21
CTCGCGTCCTTCTCTTGATACCCATTGTTCTTGTCAGAGCAAAGATACTGAATGTCATGGTTGCCAAAACAGAGATGTACTGTAGACTCATTGTCCTGAGCCCAGTCTGCCAACTCATAGAAGTTGTCCAACTGTTCCTGTATTCCAATACCGTCTTTGCTGTCAAAGTAGTCTCCAACAAAGAATACGTGATCCGTAGGCTTCTTGAGAGCCTTTACTTGCTTCCAGTAGTCTCTACCGTGAATGTCTCCAACAAAATAGTCCATTTGTTTCTCCTTATACTTGTGATTATAGCACATATTCGTACTACGTGTCAAGAGCTTCGATCTTTCAAAGATCGCGAAAAATGCGAAAAATGATGCTTCGTTGGACAAAAGGGGCATGGAACGATGGCAGGCGCGATGCTTCGGCAGACGGCGGAGGCATTTTGATTGTTGGACCTTTTAATTTCTTGCACTTTTAATATTTGGAGCACTTTTAATTTTATTAGCCTTTAGTATAACGTTTTACAATATTTATTTTTTTGGGGCTGGCTACCCTTTAGGCTCTCCTTATATATATTATTCTTGGTTAAAGGGTATAAAATTAAGAAAATATTAACCTACCACTATTTTTTAGGATTAAAATGCACAGACGCTCGGATAATGCTACAGATGTGTTGACTTTTCTCTTAAAATATGATATACTTTTTATATGAGATGTATACATTGGAATCCAGGGAATGAATGTTTCATTGGGACCGTAATGGTCGAATGTGATGGCAAGGACGTAGCTTGTGAATACTACGAGGCATACGCGGATAACTGGCACAACGTTCTGGACCGGCTGGAACGCATAGAGGAGAAATTTTTTGGGAACCGGTCCACTTGACACAACCACTAAATTATGCTATAATATGTCTAGACTTTAATTCATGGAGGTTTGTATGGACAGCGCTTTGAAAATGCTCATGGACGAGGGCCATGAGCTGGTTTCCAGGCGAAAAGCTCTGGAAAAAGAACAAGAGCATCTTGATGCGCGATTCAAGATGCTGGAGAGGGATGAAGGTTCTTTTGCTACGGCATTGGGCGATATGGGCCTTTCATCCTTGTCTTTTAATGATGGCTCCTCTTTGCTCGTTAAGGAGGAATATCACTGCTCAATCAATAAGAACCTTTCTGACAAGGCTGTTGTTGCAGAGTGGTTGGAACAGCATGGAGGAGAGGACTTTATTGAGGAAGTCATGGAGGTGGATCCGAAATATAAGGGTCTTTTGCAAGAGAATGGGATCAAGTATGCCGGAGTCTTTAATCTTAATACCATTAAGGTTAAGTCTTGGCTCACTGAGAAGCTGGGGCTGAAGCCTGGTTCTATGCAAGAACTGGAACTGACGGACCTACCTAAAGGGTTGCACTTTCACATTACACAGAAGTTGACGGTGAAGTGAGAAGCTATGAAAAGACCGGCTATGACAATTCAAATTGAGCTGGATGAACCTTCAGCCCCACTGTCTATGGATCACGTGGGGCTTGTTCGGTTCTTTGTTCCTTTTAAGAATACCTTTAGTCTCGAATGGTTTGACGAGATGGGTAATCAGGTTGGTCAGGTAAGATTGCCTGATGGCTATTCATACAGAATAGAAGGGAGGTTGGAAGATGAAGAGTGGTAAAACGATGTCTGCTGGTAAAACGATGTCTGCTGGTAAAAAGCAAAAGACTAAAAAAGATAAGTATACCAAAGCCTTATTATCATGTGCTATTTGTCTTTATTCGGATGAACGAAAGAGATGCTATGCTAAGGCACTTTTAAGGTTGAAGTGTACGCATGAGAGTGAGAGGCCGAAGGCACTTTTGATGGCTACTGGCAACTGTCAGTATTATGAATTACGAAAGGAGTTTGCTCATGGCTAAGAGTATAAAAGTTTCGTATCAGTGCGATGAGTGTGGACATATCTCTGTGGTCAATTATAGACCAGGGGTATTTTGGAAGTGTCCTATTTGTGGTCTCTCTGATTATCTTAATGATGCAGAGCTTAATGATCAGATAGATCAGCCTTCTTTGCCCAGACAATTTGTGAGCAGTTTACCCGCTTATAATCCTCAAAAGTATGAGGGGATTTATGAGTGCGATGAGTGTGGTATGCAGTTTAATGTTAAGTTTCACTCTGGAGCACCTATCAGATGTCCTACGTGTGGTCATGTGGAGCGGGAGATAATTGATGAGAAGGAAGTGCCAGCAAGGATACATAATAGGGACTGTCAGAAGTGTATGAGCTGTCCTTTTGACTTTCTTGTCTGTCAGGAGTGTGAGTTCTCGGTAGAAAATCCGAAGTATGTAGTTGTATCTGACATTAGTGAGGTGGCATGATGGATAAATCTGCAGTTGTTAAAGCAACTCTTTTGCATGGTGTTTTGGATAATCATTTAGAAGTGATGGATGATAAAGGGGAGGTCATGACAATAAGAAAAGCTGTCAGGCTTAGACCTGCTGGTGGACTGAGGAATGTAGCTGGGTTCTTTAAGTATCATTATGGTGTTGAGGAGGATGATGCTAAGGAGATGGCTATAATGTATCAGACATTGAAGTATCAAGGAGTGTGGAATGGCAACACAAAGGGATATTGAAATTACACTTAAACTAAACAAATATCTTGACTTTGTTGTTCCTATACTCTATGAGGCATGGAAGGAACAGGATTATATCGAGGTGTTTCAACGAGCTCAGATGCTTGTTGATAAGTTTAATTCTTTGCGTTCAGAGGGGGTGAGCTTTTGTATCTATGTGACATAAGTAAATGTTTCCACAAGATGCTTAACGAGAAAGATGTTGAACTGGACGCGGAATTCTGGCTTAGTATAGTCAGAACTTTACCTATTGCTCAGTATATGCCGGATAAGGCTGGGGAGTATTATGAGACTGATAGGGTTACAGATAAGAACATACTGACTAAGTATGTATTAAGTCATCATCAGTTTGATGCTTCGGAGGTATCTAGGATTATGACGGAGGCAAAAGCAAGATTAGGAGGTGTTGATGTTAAAAAACTGTAAGTGTAATGTATGTTATCAGTGGCGTCCTGTTGAGTGGGATGGAGTGTCTAAGTATACTGACTACGTTGCTCGGTGTAACTATAAAGGTAAATACACAACTGCGGAGGAGTCTTGTGAGGTAGGAGCCATAGTTGATCCTGGAAGGCAGGTGCAGAAGAAGTTACGTTCTCTGTATAATCGTAACGATGACACTCCATCCGTTGGAGCCATGCCTCCTCTCAGAGCACATCAGAAGGAAGCTATAGAACGGTACGATGACAAGTTAAATGTGCCTTTATTCTTTGAAGCTGGGTGTGGTAAATCAGCTACCATCCTACGTCTACTTAAAACTAAGTGGGATAGGCGGGAAATTGACAGCATACTCATTATTGCTCCTAATCGTGTGCACTATACAACATGGTTTAGAGAGCAAGTTCCGTTATGGCTTCAAGACACAACATATCACCTTCAGATATTTGGTGGACATAAGGGTAAGAAGGTTATAATGGAGACGAAGCAGAAGGATTGTTTGAAGATTCTTGTTGTCAACATTGATACCTTTTCTACGCCCTCTAAATGGGAGCAGGTGGTTGAGTGGACAATAGACAAGAAGTACTATATCATCCTTGATGAGGCAACAAAGATTAAGAACATCTCTACAAAGAGGACTGATAGGGTTCTTTATGCTTTTAATGAGGTGAAGAGAAAAGGAAAAGCCATCATATCTACTACTCCTTTATCTGTTGGTCGAGCTATACTTACTGGGACACCTGTAACTAATACAGTTGTGGACCTGTGGCCTATGTTTGAGTTCTTGCAACCAAACTTCTTTAGGCGTAATTACTACTCTTTCAAGCAGAGATATGGGTTATATTATAAGTGGTATAACTCTGATGCTGAGAAGGAGATTCTCTTGCCCATTGATGAGGAGAAATGGGAGGAGATTAAGAATATGCCTTATGAAGATGCGGCATATCAGTATGGAATTACCAGTGATACATGGAGGGCTATACAATCTCAAGAATACTATATGGGGCCATGTAAGCATACGGAGGAGCTAAAGGAGATACTGCATAAAGTTGCGGCATTTAAGAAGATTACTGAATGCGAGGATATGCCAGAACAACACTATATAAGACGTATTTGTCTTATGGGTGAGAAACAGAACGAGGCATACAGTAAGATGGAGCAGAATTACATAGCAGAGTACAAGGATGCTATGTGTACAGCAAGTAACAAATTAACAGTTTATTTACGCTTGCAACAACTCTCGTCTGGATTTTTACCTGTTGCTGTGCGCGGTCATGAAGAGGAAATAGAAGGTGAGAAAATGTTTGTTGCAGATCCGACTGAATTTATGAAAGGGGACGTTGAATGGTTTGACGATGTACCTAAGCTGGATCAGTTGTATGATGATATAGAGCAAAGTGAGAAACCATGTATTGTAATTACACGATTTAATGCTGAAGCGCACAGAATCTACGAGGATTTGTCAAAGAAGTATCGGACATTTCTACAAACAGGTTGGAAAAAGGAGGGATCATTTGAGGAATTCCAGAATGGAAAAGCGGATGTGTTAGTTGCAAATATCCGTGTCATCTCTATGGGGCTGAATTTACAGAGAGCTTTTAGGATGTTCTACTATTCAAACACGTTTTCACTAGAGGATAGGATACAATCTGAAGGGCGGATCTTCCGTTTAGGCCAAAGGAATCATTGTGTCTATACAGACTATGTGAATGAGGACACAATAGATATGAAGGTCGTAGCCTGTTTAAGGCAGAGGAGAGAGCTCATGGATTATATCAAAAAGAATAGTGTCAAGACTATGCTTGAAGGGTGGGACAAGATGTTCGATGAGGAGTATGGCGATGTGTACGGCCATAGGTTAGGAGGATTGTATGAAAACTAATACACTCGATGTTAATGAGATGCTTAATGACAAAGCGACCTACTGGATCACAGGAGATTGTTATACCTATGATGGAGTAGAAAAATCTAACAAGGAGGTAGAAAAGGCATTAGGTCCTGATTGGCAGGATAAATATGACAGTGTCATATTTATGGAGCGACTGTTGGTGAGCAAGAAGAGGAAGGAGGCATGAAGTGTCCTGTTTGTAACTTAAAGATGAAGTGCCTTGAAACCAGATCTGAACAAGGCTATACTCGTAGGCGTTATGAATGTGCCAAATGTCATAAGAGATACTCCTCTAAGGAGGAACTCTTTGAGTTTAATGGACACATAACAGTGAAAGTTACAAGACAGGTTGTGGAGGTTCCGAAGGTTTTAGGATGGCAGAGAAAGGTTGTAGAGGAAGTGGTTGAGGAGGTGAAGGTGGAGAAGAGAGAGCCTTTGATTAGTAAGCCACCGATGAAACAAGCCTCCCCTCGAGCAGAGAAGATTCTAGCTTTATGGAAGGCTAGGCATGGAAAAGTATAAACAAGGAGTAAGCAATGAGAAAGATAGTTAAAGCGGTTATAATGCCTCTTTTTGGCGAAAAGAAGCATGTATATATTACGGATGAACGATATGCTAACATAGACAACCAGGCGGATTTTTACACCCTTGTGGACAAGATTCAGGTTAACGAAGACAATTCTGTAACCATGATCAACGTGGATAACAGGGGAAACAATGTAACTTATCTTAATATGCCAAGCATTGTTTGGAATGCGGATGTCTAATGTGTTCTACCGCAAAGGTTTAGGCCCAGCTACCATTGAAATTGAACGAGACGGTGGAAACGTCAAGCTCAGCTTTAATGAAGCTGTGGCCGTTTATGACTATATTGCTTCATGGAGGTCAAAACATCATGTACCTTTGGGTACGGATCAGACGGATAGACGTTATGCAGAAAGGTTGAAGATGCTCAAGGTCAGGTCTTGACATTTACAAACCTTTATGCTATAATTCCCTCCAGAGAGGATAAAAGTGGATTTATCGGATGAGGTGGTGGCTAATGTTACCGGAGAAACGTATAAGAAAGCTGTAACACAGATGTCTTTGATCAACCAAGCTGTGGAACAGAAGCGTGGAGTGGGGTTTGATAGCTGGAGAGATTGTGATCTTTTTGCTCGTGATCACAATCTCAATCTATTTGTGTATCATCCTACTACTGGATCGTTTGGTAGAATTGATCAGAATGGGTCTTTGTTGAGCCATACCGAATGGAAGGCACAGTATAAGAATGTGCTCTATTATTCGGCAATCAATGAGGAAACAGGGAAGGCGAGAAAGTTGACTTGGGAACCGGATAGTTATACGGCTCGTATAAATGCTATGATTAGAGGGGAGAAGTCGGATGGGATAAGAGAGCCTTTGCATGAACGTAACTTCTTTGTACCTACCGGATTTCGTAATCCAGCTACTGGTAGGTTCAATTCGGCGACTCCCTTTAAGTTCTTTGCTGAGGAAACTGGGGCAGACACATCATTTATCTATGAGTTGATCAACCATATTGCTGGAGAGAACGCCATTTATCTACTTGCTTGGTTAAGACAAAAGATGTGTTATCCCTTGCGTAAGACAGAGGTTATGCCTATATTTATAGGGGAGCAAGGAAGCGGTAAAACAATTTTTGCTGATTTTCTATGTCGTGCGATGTTTGGTTTTGAGAACGTGGTGGTCGATGTTAATTTCAATGGGGCGAGTCGATTTAATTCAGAGTATTCTGATGCATTGGTGGTATCGATTGAAGAGAAAACCATTGACGACAAATACAATGTGCTATCTGTGCTTAAAAGTTTGGCTACAGCAACGACTGTGCGGAAAGAAGCTAAAGGTGTGGATGCGGTGTACCAGGACAATCATACTGAATTCATTATGACAACTAATGAGTTTGTTCCAGTTAAGTTTGATAGTCAAAGACAACGGAGGTTTATGGTTATGGAAACGGACCCTGAGTTCATTAGGCCAAAGTCTGATTCTGAGTGGTCAGAGACTCATAAGTTGGCTGATGAAGTATTTACTAAAATAACAGGCGTAACTTTAGATGGTCTCCAGGTTGGAGAGAAGCTCTATAACAATGCTCCAGTTATGAAGCAGTTCAAGCATGAGCTTCTTTACGAGCCACAGTTGGACGGTATAAGTCCTAAGAACTTCAAGGAGACAGAAGCATTTAAGAGATGCTTCTCCATACCTAGAACGATAGAGATTACAGCTATCGAAGCAACCATTAAAGCTCTTGCTCCTTTCATAGTAGAGAGCTTGCGTTTAGGTATGGTTACACATGAGGTTCACAGTATTGAGGATGGTTTGATTCATAGGTTAGATGAAGTTACGGATATCACAGATGGGATTCATTATCAACGTAGGCATGGGGAAAGACCTGCTAGGGTTGGTATTAACAGACTTGCGGTGTTTCAAGACGCTCGAGGACAACCCTATAGTCACGCTTCTATAGATAAGGTGGCACATGACTTAAAGGATTGGTTGTTAGCAAAGTATGACTTGCTTGTCATGTCAGATACAGAGGCCCCTAGTGGAGGTTTCTCAAAGGTAGTTGGGCCATATAAGCATAGCCCAGCCTTGTGGTTCTATTCGTCGATTGATAGGGAAGTAAAGGCACGTTACAATAAGATAGTACCTACTGCTAGAGAGGTTCAACCAAAGATTTCGATACAACAGCCTAGGCAGAGGTACAATGACAAGTATCAGCCGGATGAGAAGCGTGGTAATTTGGAGGTTCTTAATCCTTTGCAACCAGGTAAGGATAGAAGGTCTGAGCACGTAACTACGATGGCTACTTTCTTGCTTGAGACAGACTTGGCACCACAGGAGTTTAAGGAGCTGGAGAAAAGTAGGCTTATAGAAGCGAAGAGAGCTGGTACTGCTCTTAGAGCAGAGGAGTTATATGCAGAGCGGTTAGAACTTCAGATAAAGGAAGCCTATAGGTTAATTTCAGAGGGTATAGCATGGCGAGCTGTATATGCTGGGCATAAGTCTGTGCATATACTTGTTACTGTGGCGGACGCGCCTACTACGATAGAGGAGCGTCGTTGGTTAGATGCTTATCTAAAGATGACTTTAAGCCCTCGACTCGTGTTTGATATGAGTACATCGGATCCAGCTCGTCTGACTAAAGCTCCGGTGATTTATCAGAGAAGGGAGTTAGATGATGAGGTAGTTGTCATAGGTGAGCAGATGTTGCTAAGAGAAGCAAAGATATTCAAACCCTATGACTTCAACTGGCGTCCTTTGTATCATCAGTGGCTAAAGAACAAACGTCATGCTTACGAGATAGGCAAATACAAGATACTGCCTACTAAGACTATCTACAAAGAAGCTTGTATGGCTCTTATGGATGGTACATTCTGGACGGATCATAAGTGGGATGGTCAAAGAAACGAAGTATTCTTTGTTGGATACAGGTTAATGCGAGCTCAAGGACTAAGTTTTAAGGATGTCTGGGCTAATATAGCGGAGGACATTAAGAACTTTCATAAGAAGGAGGATATTGAGTATTGGCTCACCAGAAAGGATGGCAAATTGATAAAAGAGATAGAGGAGGAGTTCCATGCCAAAGGCAGATGAGTATGATGTAGGCGTCTATGAAGGCTATTTGGTTAGTAGTCTGAAACGTTATCTACCGCATATACGGAAGTGGTATGATGAATATTACGAACACACGTTTCAGGATACAGGAGCTTACGAGATAACTGGCAAGGATGTACCGCCTGGACTGTATGCTAGATTTTCAATCTCCTCGAACAATAGTGCTATTAAAGGTGTACAGGCATTTACCTTTGTTTCTATCTCTGCTCTGAACCTACCGTCTGCAAAGGGTGGTGTTAGGAACATGGTGAGAGCAATTATAGGACCGGATTGGTATGAACTTGATGATATGGTAGTGCGGATAAAGATAGGCTTAGTGAATACTAATAATGCCGCACCATTCATAGTTATTATGCCGACAAGTTATCTTGATAAGTTGCCGAAGGGAAGCTATAGATGGATTTCGGAGATGGAATATGCTGAGATTCAGATGAACATACTTCCTAAGAGTCTTTTGCATAGGTGCATCAATAAAGGGGGTATGCCTGAAAGGAAGGAAGAGTTCTATAGGTTCAAAGGGAACAAAGGGGATTGGAGGGTAGTCGAAAAAGAAGCTGTAATTGAAGTGGTCAACGACCCTCTTGACAAAACTTTGAAAATAGGTTATAATATAGGTATGGAAAGGACAAAGGGTTTAATTAGCAGATTAAAAACCAAAGTCCTTACAAAACCGCTCATATCTGAGCAAGGAGAACAAGATGAGCCAAACTAATCAGTCGGCTTCGGGTCAGCAGGATGACAGTTTCCTGAATAACTATGCTGAGTATGGTACTGATGAGGTATATTCTACTATACCTTATCTTTCTATCACTCAGTCCGTGACAAAGGCTGGCCTTGAGCAAGGGAAAGAGCCAGGTGGTTTTTGGCACACAGGTCTCAATAAGAGCTTTGGTGAGAGAGTGAAGGTCATTCCTTTGGGCTGGCAGGACGTATGGTTGGAAAAGGGGTCGAAGGGTCGTACTGTAGCTGTGCATCGTAATATGTCGAAGCTGGAGGAGAGGGGTTCTGGTAAGTCTTACAAGATAATCAATCCAGAGACCGGGCGGAAGGTGGACCATACTTACGTGGTTATCTTGAATATTGTGGGTGAGCCGGATAGTACGTGTCTGTTCACCCCCTCTGTAAAGTCCAGTAATGTTATGCGAAAATGGCGTAACTCTCTTTCCATGTGCCGGCTTTCCAATGGAAGGAAAGCTCCTATTTTTAAGTACGAGTGGGAGCTTAGTACGAAGCTGGAAGTGAACGGCGAGAATGAGTATTATGTGCTTTATAGAGCTTTGAGAGGCTCTATGGTTACTCAAGAGTATGTTCTGGAGTATGTTACTCCTTTGATTGAGATGGCACGGAAGCCAATTTTGTTGATCGAATCTTCCATTCGTAAGGAGGAAGAGGTTGAGGCCGAGGATGCTATCATCGAGGATGAAGATGAGGAAACTACGGCTTCAGAGGTTGATTTGAGTTGAGTTGTTTATTAGAGGCAGTTCACAGGTAACTGTCTGTTCGGAATGTAGCGCAGTTGGTAGCGCATCTGCTTTGGGAGCAGAGGGTCGCTGGTTCAAATCCAGTCATTCCGAAGGTGCCGTTGGCACTAGCATACATCCACTCCTTTCTAGGGCTAGGTTCTGTGGTTGGGGCCTAGCCCTTCTTCTTAAAAGGAAATGGTTTGCCTAAACCGGGTTTTTGGCCGATTTTTTGGAGGTTTTGCAAATTGAGAAGTTACAACGGACATAAAACTTCGACTTTACCATCTCCCTTAGCTATAACGTTCCTCTTGATCGAAGCATATTATAAGAGGTATAATAAATGGCCGGAACATACTACAGATGAATGGCTCTTGACAGAAATTGAAAAATATGATAGAATGGAATTGATAGAAAGATTAGAGCAAGAGGAGTTAATGTATGAGTGTTAATAATTGTGATACGTGCAAGCACAAGCCAGCCAATAATGAGCCTTGGCCGTGTGATTGTCGTGGCTGGGAGAATGGGGTGAAGGAGTGGAAGCCTAACATCCAGATTGACCACAATATGGATGGGTCTCTCCAGTTAATCATCGAGCATAGCAACACGGACCTGCCCTATTTTCGTAGAGTTGAAGACCTTAGGGAGCTTGTTAAGCTAATTGACTTGGGCAGTAAAGTCAAGAGGTTTAGGAAGGCTAATCCAGACGGACAGTTACTAATGTCTGTCCAGTACATACCGGATGAGGTGTGAGATGGTACAAGATTTAATCTTACCTTGTGATAATTGTAAGCATTGTGGAACGTGTGGCTACTTATCTAGTAAAGACTGTGAGTTCTGGGAAGGCCATGATGTTATTGAGGCCCGTCCTGAGTGTCTTGAAGATGATTATTTGACTAAAGGAGCGGTGATCAAATGTTAGCTGTTGACATAGAAGCCTATGATCCTGACCTTCAATCTAAAGGACCTGGTGCCTTAAGAAAGAACGGTCATATCATAGGTATAGGTGTGTACAGTCCTTATGATCAAGGCTATTATAGACCAGACGATCCCTTTATTAAAGGGATTCTTGCCAATTCTATGTGCAAGATATTCCACAATGCAACCTATGATCTGCAATGGTTGTATAGCTATGGCTTCAAAGTTAATGGTAGGATTGAAGACACCTTGCTCCGTGCCGCTTGTATAGACCCTAATGAGAAGCACAATAAGCTAGATGTCTGTTGCAAGAGATACGGAGTAGTGGGTAAGAACTTTGAAGCTACGGTTGAGAAGTGGTGGTCTGAACATAAGCAACCTTGGGATAAGAGAACCTGTTGGCAGGCCGCGGATGACATACCGTTTGATGTGTGGTCTGATTATTGTATTCAGGATTGTAAGGCAACATATGATCTCTTTGAGGTACAAGAGAGATTCATAAGCACCTATAAACTGGAGCGTGTCTGTGATTTAGAACGGCGTTTGATACCAGTAACAATGCGGATGTTACAGAACGGTGTACGTGTGGACAAGGAAGGATTGAAAAAGGTTCAAGAGGATTTCGCCTGGAAAATAGGTGAACTGGAGGAGGAAGTATCCTTTAAGACTGGTATAACTAATGTCAATTCTGCTCCACAGATCCGAGCTTACTTTGAGGATGAGTTGGGACTGCAGTCTCCTATCAAGACGGCGACAGGTAATAACAGTTGGGATAAGTGGGCGTTGAAAGGACTGGATAATCCAGTAGCAGATATGATATGCGATCTGCGATCAAAGAAGACGATTTATAGTACCTTTCTTGCTGGCAGTCTCGCTGATGATTGGAACGGAAGAGTTTATACACAGCTCTATCAAACTGGGAGAGACGAAGGTGGTACAATTACTGGTAGGTATTCTTCAGCGAACCCAAATCTTCAGAACATCCCTTCGGACGACGAGAAGGGGGGCGATGAAATCAGGGCTTTATTCCTTCCCGACGAAGGTACTTTACTTGGGGCTTTTGATTACAAACAGATTGAGTATCGTTTGTTTGCACATTACGCTATTGCTTACGAAGCGCCTGGCTATGAGGCTTTACGGAAGGCTATGAGCATTGGAACAGACTACCATTTGTTCGTACAGAAGCTATTGAAGTGGGTGTACGATGATGAGAAACGAACCAAGCACATGAGAAAGATTACTAAGACTTTGAATTTCGGTGTACTGTATGGGCAGGGTGCTGAGAAAATGTATCAGCGTAACATGAGGCTGTTAATACCTAACAAAGGACAGACTAAACGGCAGTATGTAGACTGGGTTCGGTATCAGTATTTTGATTCCCTGCCCTTCGTTAGATATACTTGCAAAAAGATTGAGTCAAGTGCTAAGATACAGGGATATGTTAGGAGCATAGATGGTAGGCGACATCCTACTGAATATGCCAAAGCATATAAATCTGTGAACAAGTTGATACAAGGAGGTGCCGCTGGTATTTTGAAGGAAGGTTTAGTGGAGGCTGAGGAGGCAGGTATATGGGATGTTCTATCGTTACATCTTACTGTACACGATGAGAATGTCTTTTCAATACCACGTAGTAAGGTTGGTGTTGAAGCTTGCCAAGAGTTACGGAATTGTATGGTAGGAAAGAGAGCATACAATGCACCGATGGATGTGGACATGGAGGTGGGTGCTAACTGGGGGGAGGTGAGCTCAGAGAACTGGTGTCGTTTGATTGAGGAGGTTATGTGATGGAAGCATGGTTATTTCTACTGTGTAGCTATCTTGCTGTGGGTTTTGGGCTACTTGCAATCCAACATAATGGATTGTCAATAGCTCATATGTTTAAGCTGGCTGTAATGTGGCTTCCTTTATTGCTTGTGTATTTCGTATTTCTCAGAAGGAGAGGTGAATGAATAATGGTGTGATGAATGCTCTGCAATCGGATTGGGAGACACCGTATGAGATCATCGCATGGTTGGATGAGAGCTTCGACTTCACTGTTGATCTCTGTGCATCTCGTAGTAATGCTCTGTGTGGTAAGTACTACACAGAGAAAAACTCTTGTCTTGATCATGACTGGCATGGAGAGAGATGCTACATCAATCCTCCTTATGGAAAGGCTATGTATTCTATGCTTGAGAAATGCGTTAGTACGTGGAAGGAAGGGGATTGTTGTATCGTTGCTGTGCTTCCGGTTAGGACGGATACACGATGGTTCCATGACTATATACTACATCATTCTACATCAATTTCCTTTATTAAAGGAAGGGTTAAGTTCGATAGGTATGGAGTTAGAGTGAACGGTTCGGGTAATCCGGTTGGTCAGATGGTGGTTACTTGGGAGAGTACAAACCCAGGTGATTGGGAGAAACAAACACAGCTCATTGAGAGCGTAGATTACAAAGAGATAGAACAAAGATACAGGAGGAAGGTATGAGTATTATAAGTGAGATACGAAGTGTGGGTCAGGATGAGGTTGATCTTCATCTCAAGCGGAGGGATCTTGAAAGACGGAGTCTTTTTGCCATGACGAACAGTGTGAGTGCCAGTCTTCAACACGCTCACCTCCTTGAAGAGGAGTTGATAGAAGATGCTTGAAACAATCCAAGCCGGTATGTTCTTAGTCTCTGTTATAATTTTTACTTTGATATTAAGGAGTTTGTGATGGCCTTAAAGGAATCGTATGATAATGCTATTGAGTTGGCGGAAGCTATTGTCTCTTTGTGTAGAGCTAGTGGCTATATTATTAGAGCCTATGAAGGGGAGGTGTGTGGTTGTATCATAGAAGCTGTGGACGGCGATAGCCCCTGTGCTATCATTTGGAACGATGGGGCCAGAGGGATGGGGGACAGAGAGCCTCATAGTCTGATGGAGGTTACAGAATGACAGCAATTTCTTTTTACAACAAGGAAGATTTGAGTTCTAATAATATTCCAGCGGAGTTTCAAGGGATTGTTATTGAAGAAGAGATTGTCGGTCGGGCCTTGGCCTGGTACTTGAAGAATAAGGATGAGGTTCATATGATCCTTGATGAGACAGGGATACTGGAGGGACGACATCCTTGTTGTGGGTGCGAGTGGTACAGGCCAAAGGCTATGTCTTTTCAAAATCCTATGACGTGTATGACCAGAGAGCATGGGGTGATGAGACATGGACAGTTCGTATGGTTTGAAGTACCGGAAGGGTGTAGGAGGACGAAGCATGACGCAACGTAAGGCTTTTGTTCAAAAGGTTATGGAGCTTTCTAATATGCGGACAGGTGTAATGAAGGAGGAAGAGACCCTATGCTCTATTGATCCTTTGCCTTTTAGTGATGCTTTTAAGGTTAGCATGAAGGGTGTAGAGTTTCTTTTTGATGAGATGGACGCCATCGTTAAATGGTGGAGAGAGTTTTCAGAGAAGGAAGTGGAGGTTAAGAATGGCGACGACTAAGGAATTCTATATTGTGCACAAGAATCTTTTGGAGAGTATTAAGCATCGTCTCTGTGTAACTTTTAAGGTGGAGCCTAAGCATACCTTTGAAGCACAGGTTGAAGATTATTTGGTACGGTTATGTCATACCACAGAGGACGGTCGGACTGTAATAATGTGCTTACCTTTTGATGTGATGGACAGAATCATGGACTGGTGGGGTGCATTATCTAATACGGATATGGAGGATTTTCATGGATCTGAATAACGTTTCGATGACTGGTCGGTTGACCAAGGATTGTCTTGCTAAGACTACTACTAATAGTAACCTTGTGGAGTTTGACATCGCGGTCAATGGTTTAAAACCGGAGGACACTTTCTTCATACAGTGTACTGTGTGGGGCAAGCAGGCTTCTGCCCTAGAACCGTACCTTCAAAAGGGTACGAGGGTGGCTGTTACCGGTGCTCTCAAAGAGAGTAAGTGGATGAACAAGGAAGGTGAACAGGTTAAGAAGTGGAGTATCAATGTCAGTCAGGTTGCGTTGATTGGGGATAAGAAGTCTGAGACAATGGATAAAACTCCAAAACGTAAGTCTTATGCTGAAGAGGAGGACGATGGAGGTGAGATATGCTTCTAAAGGCTACGGTTGATGGAGAAGAGAAGGACTTTGAGGTAGAGGCTTCTGACGTACCTTCTGTTGCTTTTGAACTGCATAAGCAGTGCGTGCCCTACAAGACCATTGAGTTTGAGTTGCAACATGGATCGAACATCATTAAGCTTCAGATGGATGGTTTTGATGATGATTCGGGCTACAGGCTTAGGGTAGTATGAAACAGTACCATAAGGAGAGCCAGTTTAACAGAGACATTGTTACCTTCTTGCGTGGGAAGGAGGCAAAGGTACAACGGATTGAAAGCGGGATGACTGGTAGAGGAATACCGGATATATATGTTGCCTCAGATGGTTTAACTACTTGGATTGAGAGCAAGAGGACTGCTCATGCCTTTGATGGGACAGTGAGACATATTAAGTGGCGCCCAGGGCAACAGCCTTGGATGTTGGAACACTATTTGAAGTCTGGTATTCCTTGCTTTACACTCTGTGCATTCCGTGACTGCATACTGGCTCTTCCTATGGTAAGGTTCTATAGGCCCTTTGATAGAATTAAAAATCCTATAAAGGGAGAGACACTTTTGCAAGTGTTCATCAACATTGATCATTGGATGGAGGTTTTAAATGAGCGAAGAAAGAGCTAAAAAGATTCATAATCACTATATCTTTAACACGACTAAAACGTTAAAGATGATTCATGCCAAGCTGAAGGAAGGATATAGTGCTGACAAAAGGCTGATGGTCGATCTGATTAACACTCAGATTGCTTTCGTATCTGATGCTATCAAGGTACCGGAGACTAACAAGACAGAAACGGTGCAGTCAGTGGAGGAGGTTGAGTCATGACCTTTGCCTCAATCATAGTTGGTTTGTCAGATGGTTTGAAGTGGACTAGAGACTGTTGGGATCATGACGAGTTTATCTATTTGCAAGAGGGATCGAAACTATACCATGATGACGCAAGGAACAAGTTCTTAAGGGAGGCGGCCGTGTCTGGGCCCATAGACATCATGCCTCACATTGATAAGATGTGCAAGGGTGGGAAGGTGTTAATCGGATGGGTGCCTTCTCAGGAGGACTTCTTTGCTACAGACTGGTATATACCAGAGGAGTATGATGTGCTTAAGCTCAAGAGGGATAAATGCGGGAACTGTAGGTCCTATCGGAAGGTCAGGAAAATCTGTGAAATAACAGAAAGGTCTGTCGACTCTGAGGACGATGCTTGCGAGGAGTGGAGCTAATGGTTGTTAAAGACTTGTGTTCTGACCAGAGAATGTATCAGCATAGGGTCAATCTAGTCGATAGTCATGGTACGTTGGCTATTGATGTTGGTCCTACGGAGCTTCGATTCTATTGGCCTGAGAGGGGAGAGTACTGTACTTTTGATAGCACGGATGAATTGTACTTTGCTTTGCAGGATAATAGGATGAAGTATGAGGGGAACAATGATGTGGAATAAAGGACTGTGGTTATGAGTGGCTCAATGCTACTCTGGCATTGTATTTATTTCTACGGAGCCATAGCATTGGCTATGGCTCTATTCTTAATAGGGAGAGGTGGAAAGAATGGATGAATATTACGTGACGGTTAATGGGGCTAATGTGGCCTGCGGAGATTTAGAGGCGACAGTGAAAGCTATAGGCAACTGGATAAAGCAGGAGTTGCAAGTATGTCCTAGCGACGATACTGGTTTATTGTTTGATTTTGTTTTGGGCAAAAGACCTCGAAGGGACATACGGCTGTGTAGGCTCAGGCACTACTGGGAGGAGGATACCGACTTTCATGAAAAGGAGATATGGTACAGGTTGCCAAAAGAGGTGTCGCATTTGCACGAGGAGTTGGCTCAAGCAGGTCTTAAGAAAGCTTTGGATGACGAGTTCAAAACCTGGTTGAGCCACGGCTATGGTGATGATGAGCGTCTTTATGGAGTTGAAGATGGAACGATTAGGTTACGTATTTTTGATTGCGATAGGGAGGATATAGTATGATTGTTATACAAGAGCAATGGGACGAGGGCTACTGTGGGTATAGTGGGTGTGGAGAAATAATACTCTTGCAAGACACAATAAGTCAGCAGTTTACTATCAAGGATTGGAAGATACAAGAGGAGTCTCAATCTAACGATTCACAAGATTGTAACGATGTAGGCCGGTGGTTGGTGAAGACACTGTTGCTTATAAGGGAGACCGAAGTAGCCAATGAGAATATGCACTGCGACTGGTCTGCTGAGGATGATTGGGAGTTTGCGGTCTCTTTAACAAAGAGACCTGTGTCGTTAAACCCACTGAGAATAAACAAGGACAATCATAAATGACATACTCTGAAATGCTTAAGCAACTGATGGAGGGATCTGTCTGCATGACTAGAGAGCATAACCATTGGAAGGACTGTGTAGGTGATCATCTCTACATAATGTACGAGCCAGAAAGGGTATTGGTTACATCGAAGGGGAGGGAGGTGTCGATAAAACCTCACTTAGTTAGAGTTAGGTCTTACGATATTGTGGAGGATGAGGATTGGAAACCCAACATTGATGATTTGTTGGCTTGCGATTGGAGGGTGTTCAATGTCTAAACGGAGGTTATTATATGTTATTACCACGGTCGTCTTGGTTGGCTGTGCTCATCGGAGCACTGTTAGTGATTCTTGGAGCGACGCTACTCTGGTCGCAGACCAAGCCGCTGTCATCGAGCAACAGCGAGCAACACTCGATAACATGGGAGAGGCTATCGGGCAGATTCGATCAACTCTTGCTGACGCACGAGGAGACCTTGAACGAGCTCTACAAGAAGGTGGAGACCTCCGAAGCCTATGGCGAGAAATTGACGCTTTCGTTAGTAGCATTATCGAAGCAGAACGAGCTCTTGAAGAACTACAACGAACAGATAGCGGAGCGGATGCAGGAGAGGGATGAGGATTTGGCAGAGGCGTATGAGCAGTTAAGTAACTATAAGTCATGGGTACCGTGGCTGGTGTTGTGGGGTGTCATTGCTACAGGAGCAGTGATACTGCTGGCTATTATGTGGATAAGGGGGTAAGATGAGTAAGATGAGTGATGTTGGTGTTGGTATAGACTGCTCAACGTGTGTGTATGATAGTGGTGGGACGTGTCTTAGGTTCGACGAACCTATGCCATCTGTAGCTATATGTACCTCCTACACTTGGGAGGGGTTGATTGATAGGGATGAGCTAGACGAGGAGGAAGACGAGTGATCAAAATAAATGGAATGGAGTTAAGGTTTCCTTGTATAGTAGTATGGCATGATTATGCAAGGTGCTTCGAGACAGAGGGGGCCTTTCTTGATGCTGTTATTACAAAAGAAACTAAGAAGGATTTTAGGAAGATAGGGCTGTCTAAAGAGATTGAACCTCATTGGATGCGTGAGGCTTCTGAGAACCATCCTATCAGATTCTGGCTCTGGGCTCATTATCTCTATCCTAAACATTGGTTGTATCGATTGGCTTTGGCAGATAGAATGGTGGAAGAGGATCTTAAGAAACAGAGGTCCTTGATTGAAAGGTGGTTTAATAATGAACTATGACGAGCAGAAGGCAACCTTACAGAAGGCCGCGGCAACACAACAGCTAGGTGTTCTATACACTCTTTGGATTAAGGAACAGCCTCCTAAACTTCAGATACTACAGGAGTGGGTTGATGAGTTCCTTGCTAGTTATAAGCACTTCATCCGATGGGACGAGGTTCCGCAAGAGAGCAAGGAGGCTTTGGAAGAGGCTGTCAAGGACTTCAAACCTATGATTTTTGGAGGAGGTGTAGTATGAGTTATGAGATACCTTTGAAGGGCATGAACCTTTTGAAGTATGAGAAAGAGAAGAGAAGGGAGAGTTACAGACGTCATGCTCGCCTCGGTTGGAAGGGAGCGGAGGCTATAGAGCAGAGGATGGGTGATCCGGATCTGGATGCTATGTGGGGAAGGGGAAGGCTAGATTTAACAGTAGATTTGGGGGTGTACCATGCCGATTGTTAATCCGTACTTGCATAAGGCAGAAAGGTCTATTGATGACAACCTCTACGTTGACCTCTCTTCCGGACATACTGCCGCGGATTTTGTGAATAAGGGATGGAGCGAACAACAAAAAGCTGAGATTGATAACAGACCAGCGGCATCTACGGTGATATCAGATACTGATATCAAGTTAAGTGATGAGGACGATGCTTACTTAGCATCATTGTTAAGGAATGATAGATGATTATAAAGGATAAGGAATCTTGTGATGCTCTTAACTGGTTAGTCAGAGACTATAGAGAGGAGAGCACAAAGGCTTTTTATTTCCGTACCATCAAGGTCATGCCAGACGGTTCTGGTGTGGCCACTGATGGTGAGTGGCTGAGGATTCTACCAGATTGTTTTGAGCATAAAGGAGAGGAGTTATGCTACCTGGTAGAGAGAAAGAAGGGCCAATACTTCTTGCATATCAAACCGGAATCTGCGCTCTTTAAGTTTCCTAGTCTTGACGTGGTGAACAGGGCTATTAAGACTGTACCACTGCATGACCAGTGGTATGATCTCTCACATCTTGTGACTGAGGTGAGTGCCTTTTTAACTATACCATTTAGGTTATGGATGCAATGTGATCCTTCTGCTATGTTTACCTACGGCATTTTGAATAGTTGCGATATGGTTCTATTGAAGCAGAAGGATTTGGGTGGATGGATATTATTAGCAGGGGAGAAGAGGGAAGGTGTTTATGACTTACTCAAAAAAGCAGATGAGTTGTCGAGAGGCAAGCTTTCGGTTAATGTGTCCCAAGAATTGTTGGAGCCTACAAACCAAGCAGGTGTGCCCGTTCCTGCCGAAGCATTTATTGCCGATGTTGAAGCAAGAATACGATCTGGTCCAAAAGTAGAGAACCCTTATTTGTCAGGGACGTATAAGAATAACGAGGCACAGATTATCAACGTCTACAATCCATACCTGGAGCAAGGAGCGGCGTTTTGAAAGGTCGTTGCTACTTGTTACCTCTTTCCTGCTCTCTTCAGTGCAACGAGCTCGTCCCATCGGTCTTGGCCGTCCGGGACAAGAGGGGTGTAGTAACGAGGACAGTCCTTTTGGGTCCAGTCAAAGTGGCGTTTGAGCTCTAATCGGCCAAATTCTTTTTCCAGCTTATCGATCAGTACATAGAGGGTAGACAGCGAGGCAATGCTGAATCTACCCTCTATGTTTTCTGGTATCACTTCAATTCCTATAGACTCATAGTTGCCTTTGCAACCACAGTGCCAGGCCACCTCATCTGTTGGGACACAAGCAAGAACGTCTTCATCCTTAATGATGAAATGAGCAGAAGCTTCAAGACCCCTACCATCCGGGCCTTTCTCCCACCAGTCACGTGGGATGCCTATGGTCTGATTGGGGAAGGGGCCTATCCAGTGGACAGTAATGGACTTTGGATTCTTGAGAGGAAGGCCCGGTCTAGCCCTAGTCCTTAGTGGAAGTAGTTGTACTTTTAATTGCATTTTTTGCTCCTTTATCACTGGTATATATCCCCATTCTATAGCTTATCTCCTCAAAGGCCGTTTTTGGTAATCTCTGAGCATAGCGCCATAGCACACGCAGGAACTGGTGCCATGTTTTCTCAAGCTTCTTTTTCATTCCAGGATATTTTTTGACTCTCCAGTCCCAGATACGTTTTAAGTATGGCAAAAGTTTGGTGAAGATATCAGAGGGTTTGTGTCCTCTTCTGAGGTATTCTTCTAAGTAACCCGCGGCTGTGGCTTGTATTTCATCTAGATCAGTGACGTGCTCTAGATCCCGATTTCTGATCGCTTGTTGCATGATAATATATTCACGAGTGCCAGGAGGGTTCTCTTCAAGGAACTTATTTATCATATTTTTTAATTCACTTCCTGATGGTCTCCCAGTAAGATATCCGGTAAGAGCCAGAATTGTTTCAGGTCTAAAGGGATGGTCTATAGATACGGTGGATAAGCCATCACCGTAATGAAAGCTGTATATAATCTTAGCTTGTGGACGTAATATAATCTCTGCTTGCTCATTGGCATCATCGAGACTGTATCCCTTATCAATTAACCTCTTCATTATCCGTTGACGTATCTTTCTATGAGCGTTTTCATGCGCGGCTGCTTGGATACTGTGAGCGGCTTGTTCAGCTTCTTTAGGATTTAGAGGCGCTTTTTTCATTGTCTTTACAGTAGGCAAAGACATTTGTTGTTCGCTGGCAGTATACCATGCGCCAGCTATATCATCATGATCTAATGGAAGATGTTCTATTTTGAGTAAGCCTTCATTGGTCTGAATAGGTTTTTCGATCTCGGACCATTTATAGAGAGGATGTTTTAATTGTTTCATAACGATGGATGCGTCTCTATCCATGTCAGCAAGAATCTTGTTCATTTGCCTACATTGACCTTAATATCCGCCTTACTAACGGCGGTGGATACCGCATCTACTACCGTGTGTCCCATCAGGAACACGGCACTGATGAAGCCCCATACGAATATAACATACTTGATCCAATCATGATCACCATCTCTTAGGAGGATATGATAGGATATTAGTGTAGTTGCTAACCAAATGAAGAATTGCCTGGAGGTGATCTTAATAAAGAACTTAGACCAGCTCCAGCGTAACTCTCTCCTCCTCTCTCTGTTGACAGGTATTGTTGCTCCAACTGTATCAGGTGCTTCTGATGCCACTCTTTAATCTCCTATCACTATCGATTATCTTATGTAAAGCTTCTCTTACTTGTTCCCTAGTTAAGGTGCCATTGTTCAGAGCTTCTTGTAGCCTCTTTAGTCCTGAGCCTTTGAAGTGCCACTGATGGGTAATGTCCACCGAAGGTGCCGCAATAACTGGAGGCCGGCCTTTTATCCTTTGGATATGTGCTGTCTTTGGATCGGTTGTCCATCGTTGAAATATGTAATCCTCATTGTCGTCTATGTCGTGAGGTTTGATGTAATTTATAGAGTCTTTTGGATTACGAACCCCGAATATAAGCTGGTCATGTGGTGATCTAATCTTATCGAATTGTGTAGGAGGGTTGTTAATATCTCCCTTTGCAGATGAATATGTAAAATCCCCTACTACTTTTGGCCCTTCCTCACCCACATTATAGAACGAGCCTATTCTACCGTCCTTACCTAGCTTTGAAAACCTAAAGCCTTCTGCTACAGTATCCTCAGAAGGTGTATCATACTCGTAAGTATTCTCTTCTGTTGGGGCATAATGAAAGATGAAATCTTCTCGTGTCCAAGGTTTGTCACAATAGATTTGCATCTTTGCTTGATCCTTTAACCTAGAGTACCAACTATTAAACTCTTTAACTAAGGAAACTTCATATGAGGAGATTCGGCTAGGATTAGCATAATAATTCAACCAGTGAATCTCGAAATCGGGTACTGTTTCTTCTATTTTAGAAGCATATATCTTAGCTATTATAAAAGGGACTCTTTCTACTGTCTGATAGCTGTCAGGTATATTCTGCAGTCGTGTTTGGCCTCTCATGATAGCGGCGATATCCTCTACAATCTTATAAGGAATGTTGTACTTTAACGCGTCAAAAGTCCCCTCTAATACATCTTCAAGCTGTTTTGCACCACCATCAACTAGTGTGTTTTGATGCCAAGGATTATTTATAAAGGAAAATCTAATAACCTCCTCAAAGTCTACCTTTACCTTTGGAAACTTTTTCTTTAGATATGCTTCGAGCTTCTTTGGAAATTCTTGCAGATTTTGAAGGTGTGTTTCGACACTTTCCCACCATGAGTCCTTGGGTTCTAAAGTTATGTACGGTAGGGTAGTCTTCTTCTTCTCTAGCTTAAACTTATCCTCATACTCCTTCCCCTCTGCTTGAGGCTGAAGAAACTCCCAGAGACCATCGTCTGTGTCATGTACGATTTCGTTCCACGCGGCCATAGGTTACCTCATAAATACCCTGAAGCAAACCAAGAACCTTGGAAGTTGTGGTCAGTAACACTGTCAAGATAGGACGTATTGTATGACAGCCGTCCTTTTACCGCTCCACCTGGCCCAGGACTATGTCCAGGTATAGGCTCACCTTCTACTGTTATAGTGGTAGCAGGATAGTGGGCACCGTACACACGCCTCCAGTCAGGAGTGTTGTTACGACCATCAGTAGTGCCGTCTGCAAAGACCACACGTTCTACCAGAGGAGCGTGGATCGCAGGGAGAACACGTATGGTTATAACGCCCGCGGCTCCTGTACCAGGATCGTTGTAAGAAGTACCACGAGTAGTCCACAAACGAGAAGCAGTGAGATAACGCATATACCCTTGACCGTATATCTGTATGTAACCGTTGGCACGGAAGGCGGCATTCCCACTGTTGGGAAGGCCATTAGGTAACCCAGTGTCTCCATGCCCATCGCCAGGCTCCCAGAAGTATAGTAACTGAGGGGTTATTCTAGCCAAGGGCCACTCATAACGTAGAGTCCAGGCCACAGCTCCAGTAGCCGTGTTGATCGACGTGATCTCATAGACTGCAGTGTATCCGTTAGGATTAAGCTTCACTAAGGCCCAGTCCCCAAGCCTAGGGGCAGGATCGAAGGCGGTGATTGTGGTGGGGAGGTTGGATATCAACTCATATGTGCCCCTATACAAACCTCTAATCCTACTGATCTTATCGTCCAGCACATTGTCAGCACCTACACGATCCAGTATTTCCTGACTGATCCTGTTGTGCTCCACAGTGATCCGGCCATCAAGAATAGTTACATCGTTTTGGGTGGCAAGGGTAGCAGGGTCAATGCCGTCATGGAGACCGCCTATAGTGTCGATAAGGGGTATATGGCCTGTGGTAAACGGAGCAATGAGGTCGATCTTACCGAGTGTGGTATAGGTGAAGTCGTAAGTCCACGTAAGAGCAGAGCCAGCAGGAGTGCCTACGTCTATTAAGGTGTACCGAGTACTTGCTCCACCATGAGAGCTGTCGTTGACTACGGTTATAAAGTCGTTCAACTGCCAGTCATCCTGCTGAGGAGTACCATAGTTGGGGAACTCGGTAGGCATAGAAGCAAGGTCAGGATAGGATCCGCGGAACAACCCATTGCCTTTGCTCATAAGGATAGTGATCTGGTCGTTGATTTGCTTAACATCATTAAATAACGTGTAGTTGTTTACAACATATCTAAACGACACAGCCGTATCAGCCATCAGGTTCTGCGGGTTCGTCACAGCCTTCAGGTTCAACGCATCCACTGCGATGGGCAGGTTGTTGTACTTGAAATAGTTCTTGAGTACGTCAAGGAAGTAGTGTCCGGTCTTAGTACTCACATTCTCGTCCGCCTCAATCAACCTTGTTACCAGACCGGAAGGAGACACTATGACCAGGTCATGATCGGTGTTAGTCAGGTGCCATTCTTTAGATGGGTCTGACTGGAGGGTGATCAAGAGCTCCCAATCGCCCGGGCTAGGTACGTCATGACGATCAGCATTGACGTAGAACATATGGTTCACACCATAGACAGGCTCTTGCTCTACCACTTGCTCGATAGAGGCAAGAGTAGTGCCGTTCAGGAAGGTAGCAAGGTCGGTCTTTTTGGTATTGTGGTTGATGTCGTAGAACTCGGACCAGTTAAACGTTCTGCAAGGAATGAAGTTGGTTCCAGGCACTGCTACATCAGGCATATAATAGGTCGGGAAGTCGAAGTATAGTACCTTACGGATGTCAGGGTTATCAGATTCCAGGTCCCACATACAGTTAGCAGTCATGACGGTACTGTTGACATACATACCTATATCAAACACCTGGTCCTGATCAGCGGTATTCCCATCATAATAGGTTACAGAGAACTCAATGTTGTTAAGAAGACGAGTGATACCACCATCCAACGTCTCTCGGTCAGTAGACACCTGGCACTTATACTGCACCTCCGGTCTTGCTATACCTATCGTCCGTTTGATGTAAACGGAAAGGTCGAAGTCAAGAGAGTGACGAAGGTGCAAGCGAGCTATATCGCCAGCATCGTAGGTTCCGATAGCAACGTGGAAGTAGATCATACCAGACTCGAGCTGACCTTGAGCCATTTTAACACGAGCTAATCGGACTAAGTCCGTTGGAGTTGTGCTGTCCATGACAGCGGCCCAGCGGGTAGTGGTTACACGAGGGTTAGGGTCATTCAGCGTGTAAAACTTGTAGCTGTCCATGAGGAAGCCAAGGACCTCATAGCAATTATTGATGGTGATACGGAGTTTGTACTTAGTTACCCCTTGATCGAAGGAGATGTCGAGAGCCTGGTCGTCCGACTGGGCCATGATAATTATAGGGTGGTGGTCAGCGGAGTTGTTGATGACCTTTATATTCACATGGTCTATATCAGCAAGAGTAGTATGCTGAGTGAAATGAATATACAAACGGCTTATTTCAGTACAGTCGATGGTAACTTCAGGGGTGCTGGAAGTCTGATCTATTTGAGCATTGTCAGAAAGGTCCAAGTCCAGGGCGTAAGCAGGACTATAGAGCATACCTTGCGGTATGGCATTAGTAGCCACCTTGAACTTGTCAGGAGCGTTAGCCGGGTCCTCCTTGCCCGTAAGATGCAACTTACGGATACCGAAAGGATCGGTAGTCGTTTCAGCAAAGTCTCCCCAATCTCTGATACCATACGGAGTAACATCGTCCCATTCAACCGACCAGTCCTGATCGTTATTGGCAGTTATAGCAGGATCAAAGAAGGAGATACCGAGGTTATCCGGGCCGTTGGTAAGCGGATCAAGCCCAGAAATGAACACAGTATAAGGCTGGGTCTGAGTTCGATCCAGATCGTCTAAGTTTAAGAAAGGTATAGCATAGGTTTTAACCCCAGGACCAGATCGTGCAATAGACTTCACTTTGACAGGAGCGGCTCCATAGTAAGTCACAAACAAGCAGATATCTATGTTCCCTCCGCTCGAATTTACCCAACCTATATTGGAGGTTTTCTTAATGAGTACATTTAACTGATTTTCAGTTAAAGGGTTGGAGGGAAGAGAGAAAGTGATCCTATCAGAGGAGACAGCTACGTTCATGCTTACGGAGCTATGAGTTACAACAGGCACTTCAGCCGTTAAAAACTTATCATCCGGATGTATCCTGAGGTGGTCTTTAGCATAGTCTTCATAGGACGATACACCTTGTGGATCTTCAATGATTAAAACATCTTGCATTCCTAAACTCCTTCTTATATAGTTGGTATACTCGGTTCTTCATTAGTAATTTCAAGACTCCATACACGCCCATTACCAGTAACAATGCTTATAGTAAAAGCATAAGGATCAGTACTAGTGACTACTTTATTAGACAGTTGTATCCCCCAAGCATACTTTGCCCCATCAGCAGAAGGGGCATAGGGGTAAATCTTTAATTGGCCTTGGGAATTAAGGTTAAAAATGCTGGCTAGATTTTGCCTAGTAAGAGGGACTAATATCACAGTCGGATTAGACCCATCATCAGTTGAATAAGGTTGGAAGGAAAGGATTCCAGCGTCTTCCAAATACTGATCCATAGTAGCACCAGTAGCTTCGGTCTTATTGACATTATAGCCATTAATAGCCACAGTATAAAGACTTCTGTTATTGGCCATAGTAGGAATCAGATCAGGCCCATAGAACTTAAGCCACCAGGTTCCAGTAGTCATAGTGCCAGGTGTCGTTTGTACATGCTTTCCTTTACTTGCATTATTCCCAAGTGGAGTAGCTATACCGTTGTTTACAGGATTGGCTCCAGTAATTGTAAGACTCTGATCAGGTGCAGGATTAGAAGCATTGAGAGATTCGGTACCCGGTATGGTAGCATCTACTTCAACCGTCATGGCTCCAGCACTATCTATCTCCACCTTAACAGAGCTTACAGCCCCTTCCTCGATACTCTTCTCCGATATAGTAACTTCATTCGTTACCTTATCTATGGCCTTCGTTATAATATCTGCTAAGAGCTCCTTAGCTCTGAGACGGATATCAGGAACTATGTTACTACCAGAACTAGTATCCTTTAGCTCGTAAGTACCGGGTTCTATATCAGGTACAGGCTGATTGTTCGCAGGTTTTATATTAGCATCAAACTGCTCGACTAACTTAGTTACTGGATTCAGTGTAACACTTAGGTCTACTTCTGCCACCACGTTATTATTCCCATCAACCATATTGAGTGCTCTGGTGAAGGGTTTTGCATCATCATATCGGTCGATGAGAGTTACGATGGTGGGAGGGGTATCACTATATGTATGCTTCTCAACCCTTACAACTACACCAAAGGAGTTATCCGCATTCCACCTTAATCGAGCATTGATGAAAGAACCCTGCCTATAGAAAAGAGGCACAGGAATCTCGAGCAAAGAGCCAATCTCCTTGGTTAAAAAATTGGCATATAATGTTTCACCTGTAGGACCCAGCAGGCCAAGGTTAAATTCATAATTTACAGAACTTTGGACATAAGGCATGGCTGTTATTATAAGAGCAGTCATGTCTCTGGTAGTGGGGTCTCTGGTAACTATAGTTACAAAGATGGCCATGTCGTTGGCATCGTTCTTAAGCCAGAGGAAGTCTCCAACCTTCAAACGGTTAAAAGCTTCCTGATCAAGTGGGTCGGTCCAAATGGACCGATTAGTAATCTTAATAGCAGAGCCAATGTTCGGATCTGTAAGATACACTAATCGACCATCTTGCTCTACATACCATTCAGGATGATTTGCATTAGGTTCTCCCATAGGGTTGGTCGGAGTAGGCGGATTGAGTGTATCAGGTATAGACAGTTGAGTACAGCTGCTACCGCCGGCTCCAAATGGGATGTAATCCCATACGTTATTCACAGGGTCTATTTGCCTGAATATATATGGAACCCATTTATCACCATCAGTATTATCGATATAGATGGTATCGATTCGAGGTATGTCCTCTTTATCGTTAGGACCAAGATAACGTGGATCAGATACATCATAGTTATCTTTATCTGGCCAGCTTGCTTTAGGACTAACCACCACATAAGAGTCCATTCTACCAGCTGAGGGTACGGCCTGATTAGCTTCCCAATCACTGTGAAGATCAGCAAGACATATCCATTCAAGCATCCACTCATCAGGATCAAACACAGTCCCAGAGACGTACTTGCTCTGGCTCTCATAGAGATACCTGTAACCCCTAAAGTTACCATTGAGATCGAGTCCATTGTAATTGTAGAAACAATCGAGCTTGTTGTAGGGATGATTGGATTGGAACTCATGAGTGTCATTCACACCAGTGAACACAGTGGTCACAGCCTGCCCTTGGGACGGAGCAGAGACGGTGTAGTTAACGTCCCCTTTCGTTCTTAACTTAACCTGAGTTGCTTGCAGAGCAAGCTCAGCAAAAGGGTTAAGATTGACGTTAGTATTAGGATCGATGTGATTAAAGTCTACGGACAGAGTTACTCGACTAGAGCCTGGATTCACTTGCCATATACCAGACAAGTCCTTCCATTGTGCAAATGGCCCATTAGGATCGATATCAATATAGAAGAAAGATTCATCACGATTCGGAGCAGTGGGAGTGGGTGGATCAGCTTGTACGGCTGGGATATTCTGACCAGCTACTAATGGATTAGCAGGATCGGCAGTATCATCATAGAGACACTGGGGACGAATAGCACGCCATTGCTTTCTTCTCTGCCCATTCTCATCAAGAGCCCATTCAAATTTGAATATACCCCACGTATTGATAAGAGTACCAAGGTCTCTATACTTGGCTTCCATCTTACCCTCTACAACATCTCCTTGCACATAATAATTGAGCTTATTATAGGCAGGAATGGTTACAGAGGAGCCGGCTGGCCACCATCTATAACCATCAAAGATGTACATCATGGGTGGTTCGTCTTGCACATCCTGAACGAAGTACTTTAAGCCTCTAATCTTTGGAGCTTTAGGTGCTCTGTAAGTCCACTTACCAGAGGCCCATGCGCCAGTGACAAAGTAGGAGGGGTCAAATTCAGGAATACCGTTGGGTCCCATGTGAGGCTCAGTAGTTCCTGCCTGGGTAACAGCATAGACCCATTTCTGAATGTCAAGTCCGAGCTCTCCTGTAGCATTATTCACATAGTCATAGATGACATGTTCTTCAAACTTGAGCTCGGCAAGGATGTTGGGAGAGTTACCAATAGCATAAAGAGGATCAAGAGGATTCCAAGGTACAAGATTACCGTTAGCATCTGTGTAGTTAATGACACCAGAGTTAATTAACCGTAAGTAACGAAGAGTCTGATGATCATTGATGATACGAGAGCCATCTATGAATATCAGTTCCTGATATTCTGCACTAAACTGCTGGTTCGGAAGAGGTGGTACAGGAGCAGTAGGTATGGTTGAATCGAAATCTAACAGAGATATAAAGTCCTTATAACCTACTTCTGTTAGGTCCTTTTCAACAGGAGGTTCGTCAATAATGCCTCTCTTAGGACCTATCATATCAGCATAAAGACCAGAGATAACAGTCCTGCCAGTCGAAATGTTCCACTTCTCTTGGAACTCTCCAGAAGAGTTATTCTCGAGCAAGGAGAGATAGTAAACCGAGTAGTCGGGCTTAGTGCTGTCCTTCTTATTGAAGTAGATACAATCACCCAGGACATAAGGTTCATAAGGCACATAGACGTCCGTAGCCTCAGACCCAACAAACGGAGCTGGTGCGTCAGGGGGTACTGCTGGAGGTGGATTGATCGGAGCAGTGTAACCATTGGCAGGATCATAAGGTAGACCTTTGGTCATCTTGACTATATTGCCAACCTTAAGATGTGTAATGATATCGAGAAAGCCTTCAGGAGTGATAGCTACACTCATTGGAGTCTTTACGCAATAGATGCCATTTCTGTTCTTATACTGCGGAGGTATGACAGCACCGTTCTTATAGTAATCCTCATCGTAATCAGGGCGATCTATGTAGAACGTAGCTCCTACAGTGGGCTCTGCTATATAAGAAAGAGCCCAGCCGACTGCAGTGTTGTTTGTTACCAAGTAACGTGTCTGCCGATTATTCATCGTACTATCTCTAAGTACGATGAAGAAATCACCTACGTTAGCGGAGGGAAAGTTAGCAAAGATGGCTCGTCTATCCAGCTCGTCCTTCGTTTGATACGTAGCAAGGAGTTTGGCATTAGGATTCTCTGAGGGGTTCGTGCCAAAAGTTATGGGTGTACCGTAGTCCAAACGGAGATGATCCCTACCACCATTCTTTGCCCAACGGTTAGTAGGATTGTCCTGAATGAACCTATTGATATAGGGTTTATCATATGGTAAGTATGGATGCATCTATTTCTCCTTAATCTTCCGTTATGTAAGTAACCAATGTGCCGAGCCTAAGACCACCGCCGCTAGAAGGTAAAGCCAGAGCAAAGGCATTAGGCCCGTTGTTTCTTATATATACTTGATTGTTAGCTGGATTAACACCGATCACAAGGTCTGTGCCATCGGTCGGTAAGGCTTGCGCGGCCCAACCATTCTGGATCACATGGCCTTCTACGATAGTGCCAAAACCGCCTATATACTGTGAAGGAGTAGGTAAGTTGCAAGTACCGCACACTACCTGTGAACCTGGCTGTATGGTATAGCTGGACCCATTGTTCAGCTTACGACAATATAGGAATGCACTAACTACATGCCCACACTTTCTCCAATAGGCTCCACCTTCAAGAGTAGAGGGAGAGGAGACCTGAGAGCTCCAGTTACCAGCCACAGTCTCTAGGCCGGCAAGTTTATTAAATATAAGCTGGAACAAGTTCTTTATGCTGTTCTTCCAAGCCGAAGCAGGCAAGTCGTCCTGATTGTCGGGTGTAACAGCAGAGAGGTTAATAGTGTTGACAAGTTCAACACTTGCAGAACCATCGAACGTAGGTGTCGTTTCAATTAAATTGCTGTCATCTACGTTGCTATCTACACTTCTCGCTGTACTAAGTACGTCTGCTTTTAAGGCCGCGGCAGTGGCGGTATTAAACCTTTCAAGTAAATACCTCAAGTTGTTACGCATGTTTTGAAGTATCTCACCGATTAGACTGCCTGGCCCACTGGCTCCAGTATTATAAGGTACTAATGTCGAGACAGCTCCTGCGTTACGTAAAAATGCTCGGAGTTCTATACTAGAAGAGTTTCCTCTATTTTCAAAAGAGACAACAGGTATTCCTTGTGTATTAGGATCAGTCGTTGTAAAATTGCCTATGCTCAAGCCGTAGAGTGTGTTATAAGTGGTGGGAAATGAGGGGATCGTACCTCCATCCACCAGCTTAGTCCCTCCTGCATCCCACTTAGCTATGTTCCCATCAGTAGGAGGAGTAGCTACGATAGGAGGAATGGCTTTGTCCAGCTTGTTAGTCAAGTCCGTGCCTAACGCAACATCAAAGGTCCAGTCTATATTACCAGAAGCATCAATGTTTAGAATTACCCAGTTTTCAGGTGTACTATGGGTACCAGTACTAGCGGCAGTACCGTATCCGTCCCCCTGTCTGACGTGAGCAAAGTCGTTACGCTTAGTGCCGGAAGGCATATTGGTAATATTGCCCGGCAAGTAGCCAGTGTTGCTAATGTCATTAGGATCGTACTCCCAGGTCCCCAGGAAGTTACCACTAGGGTTGGCCAGGGCTTGAAGGTCATAAAGGGTAATAAGTGAGCCCTTATTGATGCTTCCAAACTTGTCTATTAAAGTCTGTAACTTAACCATTCATGTCTCCTTTACCTACGGTTCAATCCACTCCGCCTGACTCTCAAACGTTCGGAACCAGTACGGAAAGTACATCGGTGCGTCTCCGATAGCAGAACCCTTCCACTTCTTAAAACCTGGAAAGAAAGCATCTTTTGGATCAAAATGATCTGGCAGAGAGGGGCGCGGAAAGTCTGCTTGAGGAGCTTTACGATTAGAACCTACGGCTTGAGTACCGTATATATTCGTTGGGAATCTCGCAGTGTCATCTGTACAGGCAGATGGAGGATACAGAGCCATCTCAGACCACATATCCATAAAGGTCTTCCAACTATGTTCGGCATTAGTCCTACGTGGATCAGTAGCTCTCTGCGTCCTGGCAGTTGGAATGAACACACCTTCTCTACCAGAGGATCTTTCATACCCTTCAGGAAGGATAGGAGAGACCTTAGGTTCGAGAGTCAATAAAGTCGAGTTAGTAACTTTGGCGTCAAGAGTGTTATAAGTACCCGAATAAGTACACTTATAGAAGGCGGTGCTATTACCTACGACTACGTCCTCTACTATCTGGTCTTTACTGACGTAAAGTGGAGGGTTCTCAAAAAGCAGGAATTCAGCAGTAACATCCTCATAGATCCAATCTGCATCAGGCGGAGTCGTTCCATTACCATCGTCCGCATTACCGGGTATATTGGCGGAATTACCTTCTATGATGATAATACCATTGCCAGAATCATAGCCTCCAGGTCCCCATATATCTTCAACACTTGTTATTTTAAAGGTATAGACTCCAGCAAGAGCTGGTTGACGAACCCTATAGATTGCTTCCAGACCATCCTTCTTGACATAGATTAAGTCGCCTACGGCAAAGTCAACCCAGCCATAGCTAGTCGATGGGTCTGGTGGTGTAAACGATTCATCATAGATGAACTGAAAACCTCTCCAAGGCAAGAAAGCCGGTTGAGGTCTTACATCCTTTTCTGCCACATTGTTCTTTTCATCAAGAAGGATATTGAGCTTATAGTCAGTATCTTGAAAAGGTGGGTTAGGTCCTGGAACACTGAAATCCCTTTCAGTGGTTTTTATATCTACGAGGTCCTTAGAGAGGTTACTATCATTATAAGTATCAGGGCTGACCTGAACACCTACAGCACTAGTGGTAGCAACCAGAACATCGCCATAAGCATAGCCGTCTATACCACTAACGACATTCTGATTGGTAGAATAACGCTTAAGGTGTATACCACCAGAAATAGCAGAGCCTTGAAGAACCTGAACCTCATAAAGGTTTGTAGAAGGAGTATCTAGGTTACGAACCAGATATATGACACAAGGTTCATTTGGTGGGTTGGGCCCCTTTCGGAAGATATATAATGTTCCTGGAGGTGGTATTTGTGAGTTGTCTATATCATCACCAGTAAGCTCCTCTTCAACAGGCCCTACCACGTCCACAGGGCCTTTGAACGCACCAGAACCTCCACCACTTCCAAATGGGAATATAAGGATATTACCTTTACGAACAGTAAGATTACCAGTAGGATCAATATAGCCGGGATTACCAGTGTCAAGATACAATTCTTTCTTATCGATGCACCACTTCAAAGTGAAGGCCGTATTTTGCGTAGCTACAGGTAGCTGATTATAAGCAGGACCGGCATTACCGTGCATCAGTTGCAGAATGACGTCTTTAATGGGTTGGTCAGTAAGAGGATCAGCAATACTAGCTCTAATGTGCTCATAGAACTGGAGGTAGTCTCCACCCATTACAAGATGATCATACTTGAACGGATGCAGAGCATCCCAATCCCCAGCAGAAAGATGACTTACGCCCATGACAGGCTTGTTCATTATATAAGCTGGATTGGGTATACGAGAAGGTATACCTGGGATGGAAATTTCTAACGTAGGATTTTCATCCAGCCAGTTTGGTTGGAGAGCATAAGCAAGAAGAGCTATCTGTTGGTCGATACGATCTTGGTCTACCGCAAGTCTGTACCCTTCTAGGGCTATGTTAATAACCTGCCACTGTATCTCAAGAGGACTAGTACCTCTGTTAACATCCCATACGATATACTCATAGGAGAACAAGTTACTTTCGTACTGAATGTAACCAGTCCACTGATAGATACCATAAGTATCAGTAGGCATATAAGGCGGTGGAGTATAAATACCACCAGGAGCCTCAGAAGGAATACCGGTGTAGAGCTCCCATATAGCAGAAATGGTATTACCGGTTACAGGATCCTTTTGTACATTCTTTGCTTGATATATTCGGGTCTCCTCCCCTAAGAAGTAGACTGGATGAGTAGGATCAGGAAGACCTGTGATGGGGTCGACAACACCAGTATCCAAACGACCCTTTCTAAGACAAAGCATACCATCGTTTATCTGCTTAAAAGTACCGTCTACAAGAGGTATAGCAGTGATCGGCTGGCCATTCTGCCATGTCATAGGATCACCATCTATACAAAGATCTACGTTACCTCTGTAGAACAGACCAGTTATAACATCCTGAAGGTAAGCAAGTTCATTATCTGTACCCTGTACCCTAGCAACAGGTCTTCCAGAGGACTCAAGCACAGCAAGAGCTTTCTTGCCATTCTCGTCATAATGACCAAGGATAACCTTATCAGTAGTACCACCACTGGTATCGATCCTAAAGACCTCTTCGTAGGTAAAGGTCCTATGAACGTTAGAGAGAATAGCATCACCGTATACAGTATTCCCAGCAGAGAAGGATGTCTTGAGATTGCCACCATCGTCAGACGTAGCTATCCGCTCAATAGTAGAACTGATGCCAATCGCATCTGCTTCAGCATTGATCTTCTTTGCTATAGGGTCCCAAAGCTGGGTCAGTATAGTTATCCGATTAAGATTATATGCTTGAGCATTTCCTGTTGCAATGAAGTTATTGAAGTTATCCTTATACTGCTCACAAGCGGACAATAGATCCATCTCATCTTGAGATGTGTAAGCTCCAAAGAGACCTTGTAAAGCAACTTCAGTTCTTATGGATATAATGTTATATCCAGTAGCCGTGCCCTTTACAAATCGGAGCAAGAAACGAGGTGTATCTGAATAGTCCGTAACAGCTACAACAGAGTTAGTCCTCACAACACCATTCTTGTCTCGTAAGAACAGATTGTTTACAAAGGCATCACCAGCATTCAAAATGTGTGGACCAAGGTCTACATCACCATGCAGTTTACTGTTACCTAGCACCTCAAAGGCCGGATCTTCCTGATCAGGATTAGGTTCATTAAGGACTTCTAAGGAGCCGTTGATTACAACATCACCTGCTATATTTTGATCAGGGCTAGGTCCATCAGGCACATAAGGAGGATAAGTTACAGAACCTTCTATAACTATATCCTTTATATGCACCTCACCTTGAGTAACGTCGAGATCTCCTTTTATGGTTGTATCCCCAGATACAACTAGTTCATCAGTGTTAATGGCACCGTTTACATTAAGGTTTCCAAAGACGTCTAACAGTCCTCTTACTCTCAAACTATTAAGGATTGTCTTGTCCGCGAGGAATCCAGCGCCTCTGTCACCAGGTGCAGTATAAAGGTCAATAAGGTCCGTGGAACTGGTAGGATCATCTGTAGTCCAGCGACGCAGACCTCGTCCATGTACCCAGACATTAGTAAAAGTAGAGGAACCAAAAGCAGGGTTACCATAGATATAGAGTAAGAGTACATTGCGAGAGTTTCTATCTGTCGCATGACGCAAAGCAAAGTGCATCACCTGATTGTTTACATTCTGCTTATAATAATCATAGACCACGGTCATAGTAGCGGCTTCGTCATCAGCAGAGTCATGATGAGCAACGATGTTTATAACCGCATCGGCATGTATAGTGTTGCGAATGGATACATAGACAGTACCAGAACCGTGGGTATAGCCGACCTGGGTTTCAGCTAAATCTAAAATGGCTACTGGTATGTCCCCAGTAGTCGTAATAAGATTAGGCTTCATCTGCCTATTGATAGCATTGTTTGCGCTTGTGTCAGTAGGATCGTCAACCCCACCTATCTTAAGGCGGATATCCTGGTACTCAGCGGCAGTGTTAAAGTAGAACCATTGTGCAAGATGAATCCAGTCATACATAGACTGTATGATCTTAGAGGCATGATCTATATTGAAGACTGTATTACCATTAGCATCTTGTACAATGAAATCGCCTTTGGCCTGCAACAGTCCATTGATCGTAGCAGAAACAGCTGTCAACGCCCCAGTGTTAAGACCAGACCCAGTACCTTGAGTATAGTTATTGAAGGCATTACGCAGAGCAAGAAACTGACCGATAAGGTTTTCAAAGGCCGTTTGAGTGGATATAGTGTTCCCTGTAGCACTTTCAAGATTAGTTACACGACCATCATAGGTGTTAACGATAGCTAAGAGCCCATTGTAGTCTTGCTGGGCAGAAGTTATTTTGCGGGTGAGCTCTTGGAGCTGTTGATAGAATATCGTAAGATCGCCAGCACAATCGCCTGGGCCATTCCAATTAGTGAAGGTAGACATTAGGCACTCCTTCGCTCGTTAAAGTAACAGAGCTCCTTCGACCAAAACTCTAACCGTCCCTGTAGCCAGTTAGCTATGCCTACAGAAACAGGACAATCATCACGTTTATTGAAGAACTGGTAGGTGCCGTGCATAGCCTCTAAGTAATCCTTGAGGATTTGGGCACTAGCATCTACAGCTTCTTTTCTGCTTATCTTACCCTCCTTCTTGCTTGAGAAGTCAATCCTTTTGGCACTCTCATTAGGATTAGGTACATAAGCCTCGAAACAACAAGCGAACTCAGCGAGACTATCATAGTCGTCAGCACATTCCTCATAGTACTCTTTAAGGGTGTGCTTATGAAACGTATCAAACTCATCACCTCTGAAGTTGAGGTGCATAAGATGAAAATCACCACCAGTAGCATTAGCAAGATCCGAAAGGTCTATAAGGTATCTGGTAGCTATCGAGTCTTTCAAGCCTTTACAGTCTCTTTCACTTTATACGGTATGGTGGGTTTGGGAAGTTTGTCGGTTTTCTCAGTAGCAACCGCCTTCTCAACCGCCTTCTTCTCCACATCCTTTGGCATCGCTATAATTCCACGAGGACCCGTAGTCATAAGACACACGGCCTTCTCAGCACTAATAGCTCCTACTGTTATCAGGTCCTGAATAACCGTCTGGTAGACAGGATCCTTACGAAGCCCACGCTTCTGAAGCTCATTTATAAACATAACTTCTTCTCCTTAAACTACACATGCCAGTAGCCTCCCCTCTTATGCGCTCCTTGCGTTCCAGTACCACGCCTACGGAACTCATCCCAAAGCATCTTGCCACATCTACCATCTCTAAGGGCTTTAACCTTGAAAGACATGAAGGTATGTGGTGATACGCTGTCGTATACCACCACATTAGACTCTCTACCAGTTTTGCTAAACGTAACCTTCATGTAGCCGTGCTTAGAGCAATAATCAAACCGCTCCGTATGTCGGTCGGGGCTATTTCTACCCCCTCCCGACATCGGAGTTTCAAAACCATCATCCCAAGTAATATCCTGTTGGTCCTCCAGCAGACGGTATTTGTACATAAACTCAGCCTCATGCCCACGGTTTATGCCAGGAATACCGCCTGGTCGTCCCTTGCGGGGTACATAAGATCCCGCAAGGATTCGTTTATCGGATTCCGTCCTCTCGTTGGCCGGCATCCTCTGAAGGACCTCCAGGAGTGTTAACATTAACTAGAATGTCCTAACGTTCAAACCTATACGGCTATCAACACGATAGTCCCACAAATCCTCACAAGTGTCCGAGGGGTTAATGATCTGATTAGCCAACTTCACTACCGTATAAGCATACGGATTAGGTGTGAAGAGAGACCCCATTTCATAGTATGCAACAGGCAGACTGTTGGATGGATGGATGAAACCGTTATAACCGAACTGATTTCCGTTCGCATCAGGGTTCATCATGCTCAAATCCCCAGAGACCGGAGCTCCATAAACGATACGAGCAGAGAGATCGAGCTTCGTGGTAAACTCACGAGGCACGGTCAGATCTTTAATAGCCGGGGGCTTCTTCTTAGCAAAGGTCTCCTGAATGTATTGATTCATCTGGAAGGCCGCATTATCCCAGCAGTTGTAGGCAATGTCCTTGAGCGGAGCAATAAGGATTATATCCGTCGGTAAGTTGTAGTCGGTCACTATGTTCGGTATGATCTGATTACCTATACGAAAGCTGATAGCAGTGATGCCACGCTGATAGATCAACTTGGAATCAAGCTGAGTTTCTTTGATGTTTACAAGGCCCGCGGATCGAGGGCCATTACCCATCATCTGCTCATACATACCAACTGCAGTAAGAGTAGTTGGGTTGATCCAAATAACCATATCCTCCCAAGGCACTGTACCCTTGGCCATCTCTACCGCTTCAAGCAGACAGTCCATTATGGACTGATTAGCTCGCTGACGATAGAACATTCCGGCCTGCTCGGCCGTGTATTTAAGCCGATTCCTTTGACCACGGAAGAACCTATCAGTACCTAAACGGTTTCTCTGACCACCATAGTCTACAGACCCTATAGGAGCATACCAAGGGAATAAGTCTGCCAGGCCCTCCATACCACCAGTTGCCTCAGAGAACTGTTGCCCATTCCAACCATTGGGGTTTGGAGTGACTTTATCAGAACCCGGAATTCCCCATTTCCAATTAAGCACGTCTGAATAGCCAGTCTCAAAGTCCATCATGGCATTATCATACATATCGTTATACTGATCCCATCCGGGAGTGTTGGCATTAGGTCCAGGATTCTGAAGTTTACGAGCTTCAAACTGGGCTTTAGGGGCTTTCCTATTTCCAAACAGCTCAAAATAGCAGCCCCAAGGTATAACACCTGCAAGAGCCCCTGTAGCAGAGGTAACCGGGTCAAACTTATCACTCCCCGTACCAACAATAGGGGGAGGGTTCGGTGTGTTCGGTCCAATATAGACTAGTTCAAGATACTTAGGCTGATTATCATAAACGACCCAACAGTCATCTATATAAGAAACACCCCAAGGAGCAAATCGTCCACTAGCGACGGTAGCGACTGATCCAGGATGGCCACTACTGAGGTCTATCTCACGCTCCATAAATGCCCGACCGAGAAGCCGACCGTTCTTAAAGTTAGAATGATATACATTAGAAGGGGTATCAAACTGAAAACGATCACCTTGTTTGATGCTCTGATTATCAGATTTTATATAAAAACCTAAGCCGGGTTCACCAGTGCTGGCAGTTATTATTTTCATAAGCTCAAAATTTTTTGTGCTTGGATTGTACCACCTTGGAGTGTATCTAACCCTAACTTTGGTATCAGAGACATCGTAGTTAGGAGAACCGTCCGCATTGATCGTATCAGTCAACGGAGGCATCACTTGCCACAGCACACCATACCGACCATTGATCGAAAGATTCTTAAAGAGAGCCGCGACGTTAAGCCTCATGGAGTGTAAACGAGTACTGTACTCCTTATTAAAAGCCGCTCGACTCTCCCGGGTCTCTAACTGCTTGGTCATGTCAATATTAAAACCGTCCATAAGTGCGCCATAACTGGCCTGGAAGACTCCATATTCCAACTGACCCGGATGGAGAAGCTTAAAATTCGAGTTAAAGGTCTGAGTGTTTACAGTATTACCAGAGTTGGTATTACTAAACAACATACGATATTCAAACTTATCGTTAAACTTCCAGTCAACACGAGCTAACTCGAACATTTTAACGATATCCGACTGACAGGGAAAGAGGCCGTTCAGTATGTACTCCTTAGCAAAGACTTGCTTTCCAAGGGCCTCTGAATAATCCTGTGTTATACTAGCCATGATATCTCCTTACGGCCTCCTAGCCGTTTTCGCGCAATAAATAGTTCAAAACCGAATCATCTTCAGTAGTGTCTTCTGCCACTTCATCTTCATCGAACAGGTCATCCACACTAACATCAGATTTCCCAAGACTAGAGAGGGGTATAAGTTCATCGTCCTCTTCATCCTCAAAGTCATCATCATCCTCAATACCATCTCCAAGGTCCATTGGGGTGGACTCTTCCATTTCTATCTCTCCTTCTCCTTCCCCCTCATTAAGACCTAAGATGTCCAAAAGGGCATCAACTATGGATTGATCTTCTCCATCATCAGTTGGGACATCATCAGTTGGAGTATCAGCATCATCTTCATCCTTCCCAATCCCTTCATCCTTAATAACCTCTTCAGTAGCTTCGTCTGGGGTGGGTTCCAGTTCCTCTTTGACTTTAATATCCGATGGTATTGGATCTGCTGGAGGCGGTGCTCCTCCCATATCAGGAGAAGGAGGTGGACTCATCATATCAGGTGTTGGGGACGGTGGGGGAGGAGCACCGCCTCCAGCATCCATACCTGGAACTGGGGGTGGAGGAGCGCCCATATCAGTAGAGGCTCCTCCCATATTAGTAGCAGTTGTGTCTGGCATAGGTGCTCCTGGGCCACCTGGAGGTATGGACTGCGGTATAGCATTAGGATCAAGAGCAGGCATTGGAGTAGCCGTCTCAGCTACCTTGCCTTCTTCATTAAGAACCTTAGACACGCTATCACTCACAGCTTCTATCTTGTCCAAGAGATCCTCAATAACTTTCTTCTGAGCAATGCTTTCCTCTCTAATAGAGCCAAGCATCTTCTGAAGCACTTCATCAGCCGCAGAAACATCTACACCACGTTCTTCAAGCTCATTAAAGACACGGAGACCAATACCTCTATCGTCTTTCCATTTAGAACCATGCTTCGCTTGAAAGTCGCCAAAACGTTCATCACGTTCTTTGCCGTCAATCTTGTCTCGAAGCTGTTGAACTACCTCAAATAAATCTTCCATGCCTTCCATATTACCTCCATTATAGTGTACCTGATGCTCGTTGTCAACTACTATATTTTGCTAAATACCAGTACTTAAAATTAAGTGGGTCAAATGAACCACTGTATTTTTGGGTAACAAAACTACAACCAATCACTGATCCTCGGTCCTACCACATTATTGATGCGACTAAATCCAGACTTGTCTCGTTTCAACCACAGGTTCAATTCACTCTCTGCTTTAGCAAGAGCATACTCTATGTCCATGATCTTCGATTCATTTCTATTTGCAAAACGTTGAGCAAGAGTTGCAACCATGTAATCGAAGATACAATCATGAGGATAGGTAACGAGAGTATCAGGAGTCCAGCCTAGTTCCTTTATCTTAGGTTTGTTAGTTCTGAAGTCTATGTCATCATAGTCTTCGATAGTAACACCCAAGCCAGTATCATCATTAAAAGCGGCTCGTAAGAACTTAACATTGGTGCCTCTCCCATTGAAGTCAAAAGCATTAAACTTGAAACGCTGAATAACTCCTAATACATCCTTCATTATGACACTGCTATAGTTACCTGAAGCTCTGTTCTTATAGGTTACAAAGATATAAGGCCAGTCAAGAATAACTGCTTCGATGGTATAAAGTTCCTCAAGAGGTAAAGGATCATTGGAGCCTACGGTACTTAGAGCACCAACATTATCAAAGTCAGGACCTCTATACAGACCAGCAGTTATGTCAAAAGTTAAGTTATTTGGATTACCCATATGACAAAGCACATACCTCTTAGAGGGTGGGTCTCTGTTTGGATTACCTAGGTTCGGTAAAGGCATCTTAAGTCTATAGGAGCCATAGATCAATGTCTCAGGTTTGTTAATATCTATAGGCTCCTTAAAAGCATGATAGTGGCTATCAGCCACACTATCCAATACAACTGGATCTCTATTGAAAGCAGTATAGAACAAAGTCTTTGGTTGAGGCACATAGTTCAACCAAACATAATCATACTGTGCGGACCAACAATAAAGGTCTTGGCCTGATATGTGATAAGTACCTGGCGCGGCATAGTTCTTTCTACCAGCCTCCACAAAAACCTGCCTATTATACCCGACAGGATCAGTAGCTCTGTAGATAAGTACCGTGTGCATGACAAAAGGCGGAAGATGTGTAAGGGTTTTAGTGATAGGAACAGTTACCGAGTAGTAACCAGCGTCCACTTGTGCAATACGTTCGTAGCACCATCTCCAGGTCTGATTGAGCAAATGTAGTACATCACGAAAGGAGAAGGAGTTAAGAGCCTGTTGCTGAGCCATTCGCATCGCGGCGGCTACAATATCAGAAGCATACGTTTGTAACATTTATACACCTCCTCCAGCTGGAGGTGGTGCTTGACCTCCTCCAGCATCCGCTGGCTGACCCCCAGCATTCCCGCCTGGAGGAGCAGAGGAAGCGGGGACTAACCCATCTGGGCCTGGACCGACTGGTTGTGGTGGTTCGACCAGACCCTGAAACCAGTCAGTAAAGGCCTTGTTAATACGAGTATAGATGTCATGCTGATTCTGGAGCTGTTGTGCTATGTTTTGAAAGATCATATCTTCCATTGCTTGTCGTGTCATTATTGCCATGCTCCTTGTTGTTTTGGTACACCATAGTCAGTAAATTCTTGTATCTTTTCAGTTAGATATGTATCGAGGAGTTTCATAAGCATATCCCTTGTATCTGGTGATAGCTTATTGAGCTGTTGAAGCATCTGTTTTCTGTATACATCTGGCTCAGTAGCAATCATTTCAGTGAGCAGAGACTGGTTGAATAATTGATTGATGGCAGTTCGTACACCATTAAGTAAGCCCATGTTCTGTTCGTACATAGCCGATTCCTGTTCAATACCAGAATTCCATTGACGTCTTTCAGCTTCTCTCTGTCTTGCCGACTGCATCTGGCGCATATCCTCAGTCTCCATAGTATTAAGCTGACCAACAGATCCTTCGCCAACAGAGGGGCCATTCTCACCTACATAGGATATCCCACCCTTATAAAACTGTTGATTATTTAACCTATCAGCTAACCTACTATACCTCTCAGTATCAATGTCCTCATCAAGACGATCAATAGTGTTCCAGTCAGAAGAACCTTGAGCACCATATTGATTCATAACAGCGTTAACCTTACCACCTGGTCTATATGTCTGTAATGGATCAAAACCTCCAGCGTATCTACCCTTGTCTGTGGAGGTCATACCACCCGAAGAGGAACCAGGCGCACCAGCAAAGTTCTCTTGCCCCTGTCTTTTAGCGATCTCCCTTCTAACACGCTCATCAGCGACCTTCTTAGCGTCTAAGTGCACTTTGTCTACCTTAACAGGATCGTTCATATCCAAGGCACCCATGAACATAAAAGCCTGATACTTAGCCATATTATATGCATTTTGCCACGTTCTAGCGAGTTTTGCTTTTTCCGCTTCCTCTAAACCCTCGACCAGTTTAGGATCCATTGTATAGTCCATTAGTCTAACCTCTTCTTTATGTCAGCTATTTCTCTAGCCAATTCTGCAATAGCACCTGCATTCATAAGTGCAAGTCGGCCAGTATCAACACTCTTATAACCAGAGGACTTATCCGTTATAACAGCCGCTGGGTTTACCTCTTCAATATCTTGAGCCATAGGGCCTATATGCTCAGTCTCAGGGTCTATGGAGGGATCTAACTGCTGAGCCTCATCCTTATAATGATACTTGTAGTTTTTAATATGCTTCATATAGTCATTAAGAACACTATCCTTCCAAATATGAGCCTCTTCATTCCTACACTTCTCATTCGGATGTTTAAAAGCCTTAAGCATAATACGAACTTGATAAGGTTCAAGTTTCTGACCCGACTCAAGTAAATGTTTAATATAGGCTTGAGGGGGTACTCTCTGCTTTAACCCCTCTATCTCCTTCATATCCTCATCACTTAAGACTTTGCCTACTAAGGGCCCTGCTACCTGTATAAAGCTCAGCCATTTACCAAGCTTTTCTGGATCTGTTAGTTGGTCTTTAGTGATACCAGCACCTCTCCTAAACTTCTCTCTTATCTTATTGAGTTTTGTAGTGTTCGGTGCTTCCATATTCTCAAGGCTCCAATCTCCTTCTTCAGCCATTATTTTGGCCTTAGAGGATTTTACAGAGTCATATAAAGCTTTGCCAGCCTGTGCCGCCGCAAGAGCAGCTCCAATAGGTATACCCATAGCAACCTCCTAAGGTCTATGATATCTCTTATGCGGTGTTCCAAGGGCTCTATCTATGATAGCTTCCAACTCTCCGTTAGAAGGTTCATAGCCTTTAGCGGCTCTAGAAAGCATCATACGTTCCTGTACCTCAAGAGTTCTAACAAGGAAGGCATATGCCTCCTTCGTGGTTCCATGTGAGGATTCCATCTGTGCTCTAAGCTCTTTAAGTGGCACGTTAAAAGCTTTACGAATTCTGGTCTCCACAGGGCCTGTTACATAACGACTATAGACCTGCTTCTCTAAAGCTCTGATGGGCCGGATTCCAACCTCTCTTTCCTCTTCTCTTGATATAGATTGTGCCATACCAGGTATATGTTTCTTAGCGGCTCTATCCATACCTAGAGTAGCAACCCCACCTAACAAAGAGGAAAGAGTGTTAGCACCAAACTTCTTAATCCAATCCTTTGGTGTGTCACTCTTCCGCAACTCTTCCTTGAGATCCTCTCTAATCTCTTCATCCGTTTTAGGTTGACTGCCAATACCAATAACACGCCTGAAAACTTCAAGAGCAAAAAGAACATCCTGCTCCCTTCTATCAACAAGCTTTCGCAAATCATCTGCATTAGAGACAATTTTAGGAGGTGGAGTATGTCCAGAGGCTTTTGCGGCTCTAATAGCTTCATCAAGCTCAGCAAGAAGATCTTTAGCTTGTTGAATCTCTGCGGATTCTTCCTGTATAGCAGTGCGGAATTGCCTTATCTCATGGTCCTCAATATCTATACCACTATCATAGTCTTGCTCTATTTGTTGGGCTTTACCCTTAAGACTTGTTATATTTCCATAAGGATGTGTTCCAAAAGCCGGCATCTAATACCCCCTCCACTTCTTTAATAGAGCCTCGATCTTCTCATTAGCTCTCTGCATAGTGATAAAGACGTCGACGTCTTCTTTGTTATAGAATGACCCCTCAGCCTTCGGCTTCTCTTTAGTGGTGCTATCCCCTGGCCCTGGCCCTGGCCCTGGCCCTGGCCCTGGCCCTGGCCCCTTCTGCTCTTTCTTCTTCTCACCACCTACCCAGTCTCGTCGACCCTTTCCTTGACTGTAGTCTACAGGATCACCCTTAGAAGCATCACCTTTAACAGCTTTCTTAAAAGCCGCATCAGCCTCTCTCTGCTCTTCTTCTTCCTTCCCCTTTCCAGCCTCATTAGCCTCTAATTGCTCCTCACCTATCTTAGCAACTTTAGGTGGGAGTGTGACATCACCCTCATCTGTTCTGTTGCTCTCATCTGTTCTGCTCTCACCACCTAACTCTGCCGCGAAGCTAAGGTCTTCATTAAGGGGATCATCACCTTCCGCCTCACTGCTACCCACTGGCCCACCCGCCTCAATAACATCATCAAATATGCCCGACCAATCTACTTCCTCACGTGGCTTATCGATGAAAGGTACTTCATTCGTATCCTGCTTCGCTTCATCAAGCATTTGATCTATAGGAGGTGTGGTGGAGTCTATGGGAGGCTTATTACTTACCAGCTGTCTAGATGTCCAGGGTTTAATGGTATGCTCTTTAGGTGGTTCAGTCTCTTTAGCAGGAGTTCCACTTAGAGAAAGAAGAGTGTTTATCTCCTTTTCAGACAGACCACCATACTCTTCTGGTTTAATTTTAGGAGTCATCTCTTCCTCACTCCTCTCAACTTCAGGCTCAGGCTCAGGCTCCTCTCCCACTTCTTCCTTACTACCACTCACCGGGCCGTTCTTCAAAGGATCCCACTTATCAGAATACCAAAATTTCTCTATATCTTCTTGGGATATTCCAAGTGAAACAGCTTTTTCAACAACAGCATCCACTTGGTCCCCAGTAGCGTTACCATCATGTTTTGTCATATACAACTCAATCCAAGAGTCTACCTGCTCTGATGTCCAGTGGGGATTAGATGTAGACTCCTCTTCAGAAGCTGTCGCCTTTTCATCCTCCGTCGCTTCCCCACTTGTGAGATATCTTTGTAGAATCTCTTCGACTTTCGAAGGCTCTGTAGAGGCATCAGGTTCAGTAGGAACATCAGGCTCAGTAATATCTGACGGCTCCGTTCCTTCCGTTCCTTCCGTTCCTTCCGTTCCTTCCGTTCCCGTTTGCCTAGCAGCTGCTCTCTTCACATCTTCTTCCCTAATCAACGCCTTTGCACCCATCATCAAATTATCCAAAATTTTAAAGTGCTCTCGTTCCCTTTCAGGTAACTTATTTAACAAACGTTCTGTTAAGGACACAAGATCCCTAATTTTGAATGGACTAGGTGAATTTATAAGTCGATGAAGATGCTGACGCCACGTATCCACCATAAGGCCTGTACTGTCATTTCGCTCTACCGCATCACCGAACAATTCCCATATCTGATTACTAGCAGTATCCAGACCAAGACCTTCTCTAATATAGTCAGCCAGATCCTCAGGGCCATGACTGTTTGTAAGCAACCAGTGGTCTGTACGAAGATCCTCCTCTTGATGTGTTCTTTTGTATATATCATCCATATCCCTCAACTGCCATGAGGGCATAGAAGACTCAAACTGCTTAACTTTCTCCTGTGTAGCTGGATCAGCTCTATAGGCTTGCTCCTCTGGGGTTAATCCAAACTGCTTATCCATCTTACGCTGAGCAAGAGCATGGAAAGCTGTACCATCCATCAAAGCCTTATAAATCTTTGTAATGGATTTCTTGATCCTAGGAACTAAAGGTCCTGGAATGTCTTTAGAGAGAGGCCCTTCAATTTCTTCCTTATATGTTTCTAAGTCCTTAAGAATCTCCTGTTGCAACTCTTCAATAAGTTCGGGGCCCTTATAGAGGTGACCCATCTTCTGCTCGAGTTGTAACAATCTGCATAAAGCATAACAGAGATCTAAGAAGTCTTGGAACATATCACCTATACCTCTCATAAAGCATCTCATTTATACCAGAAAGGTCATCATCGAACATATCTTCGGCTTTCTTCTTTAGTTTAGGTACACTTTGCTTGCCAGGCTTGCCATAGTTATTACCCTTACCTGTAGCAACAATCTGTTCTTTAAGATTTTCATCACTCGGAGGAGGTACATCTTGATACTGAATTATCTGATTAAGATAGTTCTGCATCAACGCACGCTCTTGTGGCGTCAGGTCTGGTCGTTGAAGCAAAGAGTTGATAGTCTTCGCCGTAGGATTGGATTGAGTTGCTAAGGCCACATTCTGCAACTGATTTCGCTTAGCCATCTCCTCATCAACATACTGACCCATGGCTTCATTCTGATTGGCCGATTGAGTCATAGCAGAACCCTGTCCAGCAGTGCCAAAAGCCTTCTGCCGTCTATCTACAGCCTTCTGCTCCATAGTGTCTTTCCTGGTCCTAGCATTTTGTAGCAGACCAGCGAACTCTTTATCACGAGCACCCTGAGCAGCCTCCATACCAGCAAGAGCCGCGGCACCACCTCCGGCCGCGGCACCTAACTGCTGTTTAGCAAGACTAGCGGCGGTTGTTGCGGCACGTTCAGTATCTTCCCCAGCAACAACCTTCTCGTCACGATTAGCAATGGCTTGAGCATTCTCCGCCTCGGCTCTCTGCTCAGAGGCTCTTTGAGCGGCAAGAGCGGCCTGCTTTCTTTGCTCTTCAACATTTGCGGAATAAGTGTTCACAGCCATCATCTACCTCCATCCAGTCAAGACGCAAAAGTCTCAAGACTCAAACCTACCATTGATACCTACAGCCTCATCATAATCATCGTTCCATTCCTTGTCAAAGTCGACATCCTTGAGGCGTTCATCAGACCACTTCTGACCAAACATACTACCAATACCCGACACGGTATTGGCAACGTTTCCAACGGTGTTAGCGACGTTGTTTATCTTACCCATGATGCCCTGAGCACCGTTTTGCCCGGCCTGTTGAGCACCTTGCACTGCATTCTGCACCCCTTGTACAGCTTGCTGTCCCTGCTGTGCCGCTTGACCTACGGCATTAGCGGCACCGTTGGCACCTACAGCATTAAGAGCACCTTGAGCAGTCTGTCCAGCCGTGCCAATAGCTCCAGCTACATCCCCCTGCTTAGCCTGCTGTACTGCCTGCTGGCCGCCAGCAACAGCATTGTTCACGGTATTCTGAGCGTTCTGCACAGCTTCTTGACCTTGTTGCACAGCACCGTTGACGGCATCTTGTCCCTGTTGCATGGCACCGTTAGCAGCGTTTTGTACACCTCCAACAGCCTGCTTAGCTTGATTCAACTTAGCAATAAGGCCCTCAATAGCCTGAGGAGTTACATTGTTACCAAGTAACTGTTGTACTTCAGGAGGCACTGTACCATTACCATTACCTTGAGGATTAGCAGCATTAGTAGAAGCATTAGAAGCAGCGTTAGAAGCAGCGTTATTTTGAGCTTGTGCTAAAGCATCCGCCATATCCTACCTCCTTCCCGCACTTAGAACTTCACTCGTGTCTATATCTGCATCTGACCACCAATCGTCATAACCCGCGGCTTTCTGTTTCTGATAATTGGCATCATTATACTTAACTTTGTTCGTCTTTAATAATGGTTCGACCTTAGCCCTCTCTTCAGGGCTTAAGGTTTTCAAATACTGATCCTGATTTATCCACTTACCTTTGATGACAGTCCAACCATTTTCATCAAAGTCAGGTATGGATGGAGGTGGTTCTGGTTCTACTGGGGGCGGCACCAAAGTTGGTGCCTTTGTTCGTTTTGCCATCTCCGTTTCTGCCTTAGCTTTCTGCTCAGCCTTCACTCTTGCATCTTCCGCTTCCGCATCTGCTCGTGCAAAAGCATCAGGGTTAAGCCTCCTCCCCACCTCTTCAGCTGAAGGTAGCTTTAGTGGCGCTGGAGCTGGCCCATAAAGCTTGGCAGTAAGATTAGGATTTGCCTCTCTAAGATAACTAATACGCTTCTTTCTCTTCTCTATTACAGCATCCTGCTTAGCTTGTATATTTTTAATCTTAAGATCATATATCCATTTTGCTTGGTAATTCCAAAACGGAATGCTGTTTCGCTCCTTTTGTAATTCCATCATCTGTTTTCCATAATCCCGAATCTCTTTGTCGTAATTCGTAACCTCTTCGTCCCATACGCTGTCGCCGCCCATACTACTTATACCTCCATTTTCCAAAACCGCCTGTTAAGATCTCATTCATATCCTGCTCCTCTTTGCTCGGTCTTTTAATAGACCGTTTAAGCCGTTTATCACTAGTGGTTGTCGGCGCTTTGTACGTTTCCGACTTATTAGCCGAGTTACTAGCAAGAGTATTGGTCTTAGCTCCTTCCATCAGCTTTCTACCTATGAAAGCCTGATCTTCTGGAAGACCTTTCGACTGATCCTTACCAGTCAAAATAGTCTCTCTACCCTGGCCATCATTCACACCTTTCAAAATGTCATTAACCTCTTGTACAGTAGCCGAGTTAGGATCCTTCTCCCTCCACGGACTGTTAGGATCATCATAAAGATGCTTACCTATAAACTCCTTCAGCCTAGGCTCTTTATCGATTGTAGTCTGCCTAAGCCTAGTCTCCTTGAACCTAGTTTCAGGTGGAGGCCCTTGTGGCTCCTCCTTCTTTGCCTCTGGCTCTGGCTGAGGTTCGGCTGGAGCAGTAGGTGGTTCGGCTGGAGGTTCCTCAGGAGCCGGTGGCTCTTCAGGAGCTGGCGGAGGAGGCGGTGCAGGTGGAGGAGCTGCCTCCGGGCCTTGCATCATACCAGTCTCACCACTTACAGCTACCCCACCGCCCTGCGCGGCAAGAGCATCAAGCATTTCCGCAGGACTAGCCGTACCCATAACCTGTGCATCATCTTCTATGCCTTCTCTATTAGCATCTGGCACAAAAGCTGTTTTGAGTTGTTGGGTGCCTACTTGCTCAGCTGTGCTTAAAGCATTTTCTTCAGCCATGGTTTACTTCCATTCATCCTTCTTTGAATCATCTTTCTCACCCTCACCCTCACCCTCATCCTTCTTAAATGACCATTTGTTCCCTCCAGCAAGTATCTCATTTATATCACTCTCATCTTTGGAAGGTTTCTTTACTTTCTTCAACTTCATATCACTATACAACTTATCATACTGTTCTTTACTAATCTCCCTTCCACTTGGTGTATAATACTTCTGTGTCGTTTCTGTATTTACCTTACCAGGAATCGTTTCCTTCACAACCTCTCTAGTTGCAACACCTTCACCAGGAGTACCGTCTACAGCAGGATCATAGTCCTCCCATATCGGGTTACCTTGTTCATCCACAGCACCTTGAGATGTCCCTTTCATATTGTTGATTTGATCGACAGAATATTGCTGTTGAGAGCTGGACGTTATTGGATTATCTACAGTACCTCCAACCTTCTTAGAAGTAGCAACACGAAGTGAAGCTTTCTGAGCTACACGTGCTTCATTGGTCGGATCATTATTTATCTGAAGAGCCACCTTATCCCAAGCGTCTATAAGAGCTTGTACATCAGCACCACCAGCCTGGCCAGTACCTTGTACTGTAACGATATATTTAGAGCAGATATCTAACAAAGCTCGCTTCTGCTCAGGAGTTACAACAAGACCTTTACAAGCGTTCTCAACACGCAAAGAAGCTTCTTCAAAAGCAAGCTCTTGCTTCTGTCTCTGTTGTTGCATTATTACTTGATCCGGTTCCTGCGTAGTAGTGGTCGTCTCATCATAACTTGCACTAGCAGGTGCTGTCATCGGAGTAGGAGGTGGTGGAGATGAAGGAGGAGCTGCTGGAGCGGCTGTTGATGTTCTAGCCATGTTGCACCGTCCTTACTAATAACATCATTTCACTCAACATCTTACATCTCCTCCATTCCCTGTGTCTCTCCATAATCTTCATTACTACTAGCCCTCCTTTGTGTTTTCTGGGTCTGAATACCTTTGATACCTCTAACGGAAACAATCCCATCAGACCACACTCTTAAAGATTCACTATTGCCTATACCAGTGTTACTGTTAAACTTCAAACTGTAATAACCGAACCGTCCTTCCCTAGAGAACATGGACGAGTGAAGTCTAATATGCTGAACCTCACTCTTCACAAGACCACCTACAGTCATGGTTTCAGCCGCAATGTTCAACGTTACAAACTGATTACCTATTATACTATCTATTATATCACTGATGGCCAGGTTGATCAACCACTCAAATTTACATTCAGATCCATCATCGGTTCCTAACATTGCAGTCCTAACGGCCCAAGGATCGTGGCGCCATCCCAGAGGTGCAAAATCATTAGCGGTTATTTCAGGTCCCCAGGCATGGTCCCATCTAAATTTGAAGGTGTAGTCTCTTTTCTCATTATAGTCGTCTATGCTTCTTCCTTGTATCCTCTTCCACTTCTTCTGGTTCTGCTTAAGCATAGGAACCATCTGATCCGTAATCAAGAACCGATGTACGTTACATCTATGAAGCCCTTGGAAGACAAAGCCACCAGCCATAGAATAGAACTCATAATCAGGACCTATGTTATCTACAGGGGGGTAGAGTGTGCCAGTCATCTCCGTATTATATCGAACATAATTGACGGTACCATCCATGTAGACAACTTTAGCCACACACTCTTGCGTTATGAAATCATACTCTGTATGAACGACATCTCTGAACCTATCAACATTCTTAGTCCTCTTAACTGTCTTAGGTTGAAAGATATACATGGCTCTGATAGAGGGGGAGTAGAACCAGGCAGTGTCTGGGGTGGATCCTTTATAATCAAGACCTATTGTTGCCACTAGATCTGTTATAGACTGAACACCCATAGCAGATTTAATCTCACTTATGTATTCTGGATTCCATCTGAAGATTTCCCCATAAATGGGGAAATCTATACTGTCTGGTCTACGCGCAAATTTGGTTGTAGACCTAATAGGTGTGGTAAGGCTTGTAACCCCTTCTATAACTGTCAGCTTGTATGCCGCTAAAGTCTTCATCGTAGCAGGTAGGATAGAAAGTCGATCATTGATTATAGGGATAGAGTAACGATACAACTTAGGATCCTCTGCGTTAGATAGTAATGTGTGATAGAAGTTTGACTTCACCTCCACCTGATATCTCTGAGAGTATCGTATGATGAAGGCTGTACTAAACTTGCCAAAGAGACTAATAGGTGGAAAGATAGACGACTGCTTAAAATCATCATCAGCTATAAAGGTACTAACGGTATTGAGCTCCTCTATATCAGAACCAACCTCGCCCATGTTAGCTATTACTCGGCAAGAATAGGCATCACAAACATGGTAAACACGATTGCCATGCACAGCATTGACGCCAGTTTGATTAAACACAAGAGTCTGTGGAGTTAGAGCTCTGGCCCTAAGATTATGTACATCATACTCATTCTCGTTCATGATCTCCAGAGCACAGTATGGTGAGCCTATAAGCACTCGATTCATTTTAGGATCTACAACAACATTTGTAGGAGGACCATCTAAAACCTTCGTATCCTTTATAGAGACGTACAAAATGTCCCCATCAATAGCTGTGTACCATAGATCTTGATCTCTAATAACACAATAGTCAAATTGGAATGGGTTGCTAAAGTCTCTTGAACCTTTAGCTTGCCTTGGCCCTGCCTCACTCAAAATTCTTCCTGTTGTAGTAGAACCAATAATTATACCAATCCGTTCCTGATACTCTTTGTGGCGTGGCCCTTGTAGATCAGGAATCACACCTCTAACAGTCCACGAATTAGACTCGGTATCAAAACAGCTTAAGAGTTTATTACGCGCTATAAAATAATAAGAGTTAGCATATACTCTATCACTCTTGTTCAAACCTATTTGGTTCGTAGTCTCCTGTAAGTCATAAGTTTCCATATCTTTAACAGGGTAATTATAATAATGATGAGAAGAACCAATCTGACGGTAAGGGAACAAAGCAACCATAGATCCTATAGCATAAGGGTATGCCAGACCATGAGGCACACCGGCGTCGGCTCCACCAAATAGGTTGGAACTAGAAGCCGTGCCAGAGCCCAGCACCTGAATACCAAGTAAGGTGGCTAATTGTTCACCGAGAACAGCCATAAGGTCCACACCGTTACCACCAGCATGCCATGCCTGGCTATAAGAGAAAGTGTGATCAAATGTACCAGACTTTATATAATGCGCTTGAACGAAGCCTGGCCCTGCATAAATGTGAGAATTTGCACCGATGCAGAATAGATCTTCGAGACGAATCTGAGCCCGCATACCTGGCCTAGAAACAGTAAGCATAGAAAGACTGAGATTGCCTCCAGAAGGACATGTAAGTCTTAAACCATCCGAAAACTGCTCAGAACCACCATTAGAAGGGTCTGTACTAATTGTAGGAAAAGATCCTGCCAATGAGTTACCCATAGCATAAGCTTCCTTTTCCAGGGCACCTAGTGAACCAAGAGATGCAGCCTTTACTGAAGGCCTAAGGCTCATGGATATTGCTTCGAACTTAGAGTCATCTCCAGCCAACTCCATCTTCGGGTCTTCTTTCTTCTTTTCTCCTGCCCCTGCCCCTGCCCCTGCCCCTGCCCCTGTAAGCATCGTAGTACTAGCCGCTCCAATAGCACCATGTGTCACAACATCGAAACCACAGAGGTTGAAAGTAAAGATCTTAGCTGGAAGCATCGGTATGACCTGAACCCCTATCTGATGTTTATCAAGATCCCATATACATTGATAAAATGCTTGAGAAATAGCAACAGGTACTTCACAAGCCTCTTTAGTCCTCAAATTATAACCATGTTGTAAGGCCGATATAGGACCTATAAAAGTCAGAGCACCTGAGGAGGTGAGCAGAGCTCTAGTATGATCTCTAAATGTTTTTATGAAATAAGCCGAATTGGGTCGATCTGGAGCTGATGGTACCAATTCGGCATCTGCCTCAAGTTGTATTGCGGAAAAAAAACTAGCATCCAAGGACTCTAAGTCACATCTGATAGACCCAGTTCCATCGGATATTTCGACAGGAAATTGGCCACCGGTCATAAGGCCGTCAGGACCTACATAGCCGTGACCTGTTTTAACCATACCTCCATTACTCACATTTACACACCACTGCCTCACACCTTTATCATAGGCAAGACCGAGCCACAAGCCTTGATTTTCACCAGAAGGGAGATAGACACTAGATATCTTAATAGTCGTATACCAAATGCTAGGGTCTATGTAAGGTCCGACAATTTCGATATTAGTAGTACTAAAAACATTAATAGGCCCAGTAGTTCCTAAGTTAATAATTTCCCAAAACATTTCCGGCCATGGTTGAGTAAGTATTGCTAAGTCATTAGTTGGAGCTTCAATATAAGCAACATAAAAACGTGTGCCTTCCATCCTAGTGCGCCAAAGATATGGTTTAGCGTTATAAGCACAAGAACAACCATAACGAACACCAGGCTTAATGAAGGAACAATCATACATATCCCTACGATCTTTCTCGTACCATTCGTAGAGCTGAGGCACAGCCCACTCGTACCCACCTTCATTATTCGGATTTAACTTCTTCTTATAGAGCACGATCTCTCTATTGTACTCAATGACTATAAGAGTCTCCAAGTCAACTACATAGCAATCTTCCTCCTTACTCGTTAGCCACTTTGATCTATTTATAATCCGCTCAGTATCATTAGTCTTAAATATAACTTTTTGGTCTTCTGTACGAATATCTCTTGCCCTATACTCCGTATAAGGTTTGATGGTGGGATCATATATGACAGTAATTGTTTGGCCATTTTGATCCGTTATAATCATTATGAGCTTTGGATCGTCTATAAAGGCATCCACATAAGTAAATCTGTTATCATATAGGTACATTCCTATTATACTAGCCTTTATCATCATCGTATCTTTCGATACACGCTTCCAACTGAGGAATATATCTGGGGGAGTGTCTCCCTCCTTCTTCACTACAACGCTTATACCATCAACAGTCACCTCAAACAAATGTGACTGTTCATCATAACTTATGACAACGCCTTTATCAGTACCTACTGTAAACTCCCGATATAAAGCATTATCAGGTGTTACATTAACAAGGTTCATGCCAACCAGATCAGGACTAATGCCTTCTATAGCAAGAATTGTAGCTTCAATATCTCTAAAGGTCTTAACAGCCTCTATCTCATACACAGCTGTTGTGGAATTTGTTGCATTATCTGCACTTGTAGATACTAGCTTAATATTAGTGATGTGAAGATTATTGATATCATTCTTAAGTATATCGGTAGCATTATTAAAACCTAAAGCCGTTTTGTTATTAACCTTATAATACCACTCATCTCCTTCAGGTTCTAATGTAACAATAATTCTGTCAGTATCTAAGTCATAAGGGGGTTTACCTAGAATAGTAGTTGGAGAATATGTTTTACCGAATAAAGTGACTGGTGGACTGGAAGCATCGATAATAGATTTGACGGCTGAACGCTTTGTAACGGTATAATTAAGCTGGAAATCAATAAGATCTTTGCTTAGCCAGTTTTCAAAATATGGAGCTTTAGACCAATCATACTGACCAACCACAGATATATGACTCCCTTGACCATTGGAATTCATTTCCTTAGTTACAGCCAGTCCAATCATCGGATTTTCATAATCAACAGTCGTGTTAGGTAGAACTGGCGTTGGGAAAGGAGGAAAGGTGCTATAGTCTATAGGAGGGCCATAGTCTCTGGCGGGAGGATAAGGAGTCCAGTTAGAAGGCCATATAATTTTAGGAGCATTCTCATAATAGGGCCAAGCAAGAGTTATGGGATCTGTCCTAGGTCCTACCCACTCCCAACTAAACACCTCATCAGGAACTTCACATTGAATCTTTACTTTACCTATATAAATGTTATATGCCGGATAGTCGCCTAAATCGTCGGGATACACTAAAGGATCAGGAAAAAGATTAGGGTCATAATCATAGGGTCTATGATCATATGGGAAAGTATAAACATGACCTTGAGCAGGTACGTGCAAGTAGACATCATAAGAAGTATAGGGAAAGACGGTATTGAAGTCCTTTGTGCTCTGTTCTAGATAAAAGTAGAATAAGTTTTCAATTCGATAAGGAGTCGAGTAGTTAGGTATATTAACAGTCCTAATACCATCGGCAGTTATGATCTTTAGAGTCTGAGTTACTTTCTGTGTAACTTGAGCATCAAACTTATATGTATAACCGTCGGGGCTTATTGTGATAGAGGTAGGATCAATCGTTGTGCCTGTATCTTTAGATGTTACAGTTTGAGCAGAGGTATCGATCTCAAAGAGTTTATTGAACAACTGTTTCGTTGTTTCCAAATCAAAAGCATCTTGGCCACCTTCGATAACATCGAAATCAAGGCCTTTTAGAGAAGGTAAGCTCTTGATCTGAACCATGTCTATTGTAGAACCTTTCTTAAGGATCTTAATGTCTAAGATGCCGTTCTGTTGATCAAGGAGGATATCATAATCGTCGAGTGGGTTGGGCGGATTAGGAGGTACAAAGGAGTCAGTTCGGATAGAAAGATCATGACAGTTAACATAGAACTTATAAGGAGAACCATCTGATAAGGTTCCTTCAAACACTAACTCATCATTAACTCTTTCATACAAATCAACCGTACAGTTCTTAGCACTTATTAGCTTGCCATCATAAGAACAACTAATGGATGTGCTGTCAAACATGACAAAGTTTAATACGGTATCAGAAATCTCCATCCCACCAAAGAGGTCGAAGGAAGAGTTGGATGGTTCAACTATTACGTTATCTTTGAACATATGCTGGTGTAGGTCTATAATAGACCAATCTACAAACCAGCCGTTTGATTCATATTTAACACTATTAGTCAAAGTACCATTATATACTTCAGAGTTGTTTTCAAGGAAGGTGGGCTTGGATATAGGAACAAGAGTTTTCTCGGAGGAGACCTCCAAGGAAGAATCAAGAGGTATATTAGCTACTTGTGATTGATCATCAGCCATTATTTATAGCACCATCCTCTTTACTTAAATCATCCTTCTCGCCACCGCTTCCTTCCTCAAAAGCCTTCCTAGCTATACCCATCTCTCGGGCTCTAGTTCTATAAGTATCGTATTTCACATGATCTGGCTCAGAAGGATCTGCATAAAGGTGCTCGTACATAGCCTTCTTAGTAGAACCACCTATCTTAAACTGCTTAAACACGTCATCCAATATTTCCGCCTGAACGGTTCTGAGCAAGGAGCCTACTGCTCTACCTCCTACCGGATAAGCATAGCCTTCCCTCTTAAATATCTGTGTCAACCAGTTATATAAAGGCTCATTTGAAGCCGCGTTCTTACCTATACTTTCCTTATCAACGGCCAATCGATTGATCATGCCCTGACCGGTCAGTTCCTTCTCTTTGGTCCTTGCAGAGTATTTATTTGAGGAGCCATAGACCCCATGCTTGTTAGGGTCAAACTCCTCACCACCTGCGATACCCTCTATTTTTCCTACAAGCTTTACATCGTCTCTATTTGCTCCACTTGAGGTTTCACTCCCACTATAATTAGATCTACTTTTGATAAGAGCCTTTAGCTTATCCCAAGGCAATTTCTTCATCCTAATGGATGTCTCTTCCTTAGCTAATCTCTCATTCTGAAGGTCTTCTAATTTTACCGTCCCCTTGGATAAAGCCTTGGCATCCTTAAGAGTTATTTTACTAAGAAGTTTCTCATGAAGGTCCTTCTGATCAGCTGCCCAAACAACCATCCGAGCGGCATCTTCAGGAGAAAGTTCCTTAGCAAGCCGTTCCATAAGTTTCTTGGAGTTGACCAGGTCTAGAATACTGTACTCTTCTTCCCCTGCAGGCTCGGCAATGTCTTTTTCCTCAACTGTTTCTTTAGGCTTAACAACCGTTTCCTTGACTGGCTCTTCAGAAACAGTCGGTTCTTTCCTAGGAGACGAATAGGACTGTGTCATTATGTACTGTTCTACTTGTGCCTGAGCATCTTCAAAGTCAAGAGGATCAGCTAAACAATTCTTTATATCTCTCCAAATTTCTTTAGGCGTTCGGCCTTTATATCTTTTAGGTGCTAGATCCTGAGCTTCTTCTACAAGAGCTTTTTTCTCTTGGTTTGATAGATTCATAACTGTACCAACCCAGCTTTAATATCATCAATAAAGAATTGAATGACTAAAGCCTCTAAACCATCAACATCGCCCTTCAGAGCCTTAAATCTCAATAGCTTGTTTACAGCTGTCTTCTTCATAAGGTCTCGATTTATCGTATAGTCCATATCACCATAGTCTTTCTCCTTCTTAACTACAGCAATAATGAACTGATCTATGGCATACATCTGATAATCCTCAGGAGGAGGTGGTGGAGCCTTCTCATTAGGATCATTATTAACATGAACTGGTTCAATTTCAAGGTATGTGGCCTCAATAAGATCAACAAGCTCCTTCCAGGGTATGTCCCCTACCTCTTCATCAATTCCAGCATTGAATTTAATTATGTTAACAAGAATTTGTTCGATAAACTCAGCCATAGCAAACATTTGACTTTGGAACCGTGCATCACGTAACTGATCAAGAGCAATAACGGCCGCGGCGGATCGAAGTGAGTCCAGGTCCATCGAAATCTCTTGTGTGCCAGCCATCTCGAGCATAGAGGCTTTGAGAGCTTCAATAATACCGTCCATTTCAGGTGAAAGGGGTGTTGCTTCAATATTACCAACCATCTTAGAGACATCAGTAACTGGACCAGAGAGTACACAGATTTCGCCAGCCTGATTGCTCAAGCTCTTCATGACCACATCAATCTCAGCAGAAGCTGAAGCTATAACTGGCGTTGGCCCTTTATAGTTCATATAAAGGATGGACTCTTTGGCACAAAACTTGTTAATTTGCCTTTGCATGGGCATAAGGAGATCGAATAAGGAGGTAGTCATGGTCCTAGTAACACCAATGTCCCAAATATAAGATACGAGGATAACGGTATCAAAGTTATAATCGGTCATTGGACCAACAGCACCTTCAATGGACACAAACTTCTTATGCCTGAAACAATCAAGATATAGAATTAGCTCGACTGTGTCTCTATTGCTTATAACATCTCTTAGTTTCTTAGGATCGAAACCTGCAACATATGGTTTCAATCCAGAGACAGGAAACCGACTATCCTTAATCATAACTCTCTTAAGGTCATTCTTATCAAACTCAGATTCATAAACACCGAGCTCATAGTCATTGATCTTCCGAATCTTCTTTGACCAAGGATCCATCAGAACGTGACTATAACCCAAGATGGCCGCATCATGAAAACATTCCGTAGTCAGATGCTCAAGTCTGTTGGACCTAATCTGTGCCCTAAAGTACCGTTCAATCTGCTTCTTATAAAGCTCAAGCAAGATAAGAGGTTGTTCAGATTGGATGTTAACCTCATAGGTTAAGTTCTTAAGGCGGGAGACGATGGTGTCGATGATTGTCTTCAAATAGTTCTTAGACATACCTGTACCAACGTCATTTGTCTCTTGATCTGTTATAGTATAAGGTACTGTGTTATAAGTAGCACCTGTAAACAAGGAGGATTGGGAAGAGAAATCAGGAAAGATTTTGTTATAGAAGAAACCGAGCTTTTGTCTCTCTCTATCACGCTTGGATTCAATATAAGCCTCTAATTCACCAAAATCAGAGGAAATAGTGGAAGGTAAGGAGTAGTCGGAATGTTCAGGAACATAGTCATCCTGATCTGGTGCGTAAATACCATCCAAGCGTCTCTTATATGTTACACCAGCAAGACTTATCACCTAAGTACCATCCTTTATTCTTGACTACAACTTCCCTGACATATAATCCGCAAACGCTTGCGTTGATAGCGGATCCATTGCTTTTGGCTCAGGTTTGCCTAAAGCCTCAAATACAAGTGTTATACCCTGCACGTTAGTAAACGTAACCTTCAAACCGGGCTGAGAAGCTTTCTTCATTAAAGAGACTACAAAGTCGACAGAATACTCTAAACGTTCGAGCTAAATCTGCGCCTTAATATAAGCAAAGTGATCCTTAACAGCTTGAAATGCGTCCTTCAAGAAACGGATTAAAGGAGAAGGAACTTTAGTCTTCTTCTTAAACATTGCAAACATTACCCCACCTTCTTCATGGTAAATATCGGTTCTGGAGCCACTTCAAAATCAATATCAAAAGAGCCACCATACGTGACATTCTCGTGCTGGACGAGCTCAAGGTTAATGTCGGTTCCGATATTCTTGTAGCCGACAAGACGCCACATGGCATAACGAAGAGCAGGAAGAAGATCAGGATGGAACTTTTTGTTGTCTAGGTCCTTAGTAGGATTACCATTTGCATCCATCACGTAACTAGTTAGTTCACATTCCAGAGCTACAGCAGAGTTCTTAGGTAATAACATGGCTCCGGTTCTCAGCAGATCCTTGATCTTGTCCCGCATCATCTGCTGGTCCCCACGGTGAGCATCAATGATCTGCATCTTCATATCCTTGATGCCGTCGATAACTACGTCCCTAGACAGCTCTTGTGTTAGAACCTGATCTGTACTATCAGCAGACCACATAATTCGCTTATTAGCAGTTTGTTTATTATCATGAGGCCAGAAGTCGAGGGCTATTCGCCAACATTGTTTAGCCATAGCCTTTAGATATGGTAGCATACCCATTCCATGAGGGCAAGACAACATATTGAACTTCTTTTCAAAGAAAACATATCCTCTATTTAAGGAGTTATCCCATGCGACACCGATAATAGCTGTATTGTCACCTGTACCGTAATCAACACCGATTGACACAGAGTCAACATTGAAGGCTGGAAGGACCTCTCCAGGATCATAGGTGTAATAGTCGGGGTAAAGAAGCATATCGGACTCAAAGACCCACTGTCCTCGATACTCTCTGAGCATAAATACACTATCAAGTGGCACACCCTTCTCTTTAGCCTTCTTAACCAGATAGGCTTCACCGTCTTTAATATAGGGGTTGTCTGCCCAGGTCCATTTGAATTTGGGTATCTCATACTCTTCCCAGACCTTTTGGCCATAAGTACCTCTCTCTTTTGGAGGAGTTCCAATCATAAGCATCTGATACGAAGAGGAATAATCCATCTGAGAAGGTTCAAGAACCTCAGTGGTAAGATAGTTAATAAGGTCGGAATTAAGATGGAAGAACTCGTCAATAATGATGACTTCAAAGGTATGTCCACGAATAGAGTCAGGATCTTTCGTATTGCTAAGACCACGAATCATTACGCTAGAACCGTTCTCAAACTTCTTGTAGTTTAATGGCTTACCTTTACTATCGACTAGCTTTAACGTATCAACTAACTTCTTAGCCGCAGTATTAAATAAGCTCTCTGCGAGTTTTGCTGTTTTACCGATATATAAGCACTTCGTATTGGGTTTGTTCAAGCAACTAATAAAAGCTGTTGAAACAGCCAGATGAGACTTACCTGCACGACGTGAGCAACAAGCAATCTTAGGCCCGACACCAGCATTAAGAACTTTAAGCTGATCTTTGAATAAGGAGTTAATGATTGCGGCGATATTTGCCTTGTTAATGAAATCAACACTTACATTGGCGCTATTGTCTCCAATCTTACCATCCAAACGATCTATCATGTATAATAAAGCTCTTGTATCACCACCCTCCACTCCGCGGTTATACAAAGCATTGACAAGACGTTCCTTACGTGTCCCAGAAGTAACTGTTTCACGTAGCTTTCTTACAGCCATGAGCTCTTCATTAGCCTGTTGAAGTCGAATCTTTATAAGATCGGTGGTGTTCTTTGTAACACGAACCTCGCCGTAAATACTGTGGACTTTGTTTCGTAATATGGCTTCTTTGAGAACATCGTTCCAAGCCGCTACAGCTCGTTCTGCTATGAACAATGCTTCATCAGGATACTTTT
>LSPY01000008.1_pt1 | contig 59755 bp, 78 predicted proteins | sample 651311 | NCBI WGS metagenome assembly LSPY01 (sample SAMN04438312, study PRJNA306036) | termite gut metagenome | isolation source: viral DNA filtered from gut of termites from termite colony 1 | host: Coptotermes formosanus | place: USA: New Orleans, City park | collected 2013-06-21
CCGCATCAGTAATCTTCTGTATCATAATAAGCCTCCTATAACTAATCCTATTTTTTTGTCTTGGCAATGTGATATTTCCTTGAATTTTTTCTACCCTTCGTGATATTTTCTTGCGCGTTTATTGCAACTTGATACATCCGCACAAGAAGCAAGTCACTTTAATAATTTTGTGTCTTTATACCACGCGCCATCTGCGCTACACTAAACTTGCGCGAACTATATGCGCAACATAATGGATGACATTACGAAAAAATCTTTGTGTCGTGTTCTCTTTATTTTTCTTGTCGGCGTTATTATCGGCGCAGGAATCACAGGACTTGCTTTCCTCATCCATAGATCAAGCGGACAACCTAACGAACTTGCTAGAGAGTATTCAGACTCACAACGAGAGTCAAAAGACATTATTGCAGAACTTGAACAATCAGTTGCTCGATACACAGACATCATTAGAGATCTCGAAGCAAGCAATAGCGAACTTGAACAGCGTATCAGAAACGCAGGGCACACTACTAAACTCCTTATCGAAGGAGCTGGAAAAGCAGGCGATGATATACAAGAGGCAATTAGAATATCAAGAGTCATTACAGCATCGCTTAAGAGCATACAAAATCAGCTTAATGGTATTGATACCAAGTAGCCTAGCAATAGGATTAGTTATAGGAGGCTTATTATGATACAGAAGATTACTGATACGGTAACCATTGTAGCACCAGCACTCATTGCGGTGCTAGGTATTCTCGGTCTCACGAACATCGTTCCGATAGCCGAGAACGTGGAACAGGTTCTGATGATAGCACTAGGCGTTGCTTCATCTGTCGCGAGCATCTGGTTTAACGCCGCATTGAATAAAGCAGGTAACGCCATTGAATAGCAAGTATGACTTATCGCTATGCGTAGAGCGTGATGATGGCACACTGCTCTGTCTCTTGAAAGATGGAAGCTATGTTGTGCTCGATAGCCATCCAGCTTCACAAGATGAGCTGGATGCTAAATCGCTCGCCGCATTAAATAAGATATTGCTACGGAGGATCAAGTGAATAGCTACGATCCTTACAACTTGCTTGGCGCACGGCAATCGACTGAGCGTCAAGCGAAGGAGACTGCTTCACGCTACAGAGTGTGGCATGGTGATACACCTACTGCATGGAGTGACGAGCCTGCGTTCCAGGCATATAGAGAGGAAGTATGAAGACAGGCATCCAGACTAACTTTCCGCATAAGTTCATCCGCGACTACGGATGCTTCTTCCTTGCTCTGCTAGAATGGGTGCATAGAGATGGTCACGCTGACTACACGACAGATGACATAATAAGATTGTATGATGAAGCAGTAGCACGAAAGCTAATGAGAGAAGATTGCTATGTAATGGATGCAACAGGCATATACATTATGGCAGGAGGCGTAACAAAGTGCGTGATGACACATACACCTAAGCCAACGAAGCGTTGCATACAGCAGAATGTAAAGCCTGGCTACACGCACTTCACGCTATATGATGAAGATGATGGCGCATGGGACTCATTAGACCCTGCGCGTAAAGCAGCCACGCAATACAAGGTAGATAGCTACAGATGCTTAATGGAGAAGATAGCATGAGTAACAAATCCCCTGAGCCGATGACGCAAGCAGAATTAGATGGTCTTCTCGATGTGATTAACAATGCTCAGGATGTAAATCCTCCGAGCATTAGGGCATTGCTACACAAGCTAGTATCTCAGAATAGTGAGATACTAGGTGTGTTGCGTGAGATACAAGAAAGTATAGTAGGCGTATAATATGAGTGCAATAACCACAGCGTCATCAGCTAATTTAATCATAATAGGCATCGTGCTTATTGTGATAGTAGGAATAGTGCTATACTTCATGAGTAAGCGTTCATTGAGTATCGGCAAAGACGGCATAACGCTTGAAGCAAGTGACGAGCAATGTATGCGTGACAAGATACCGATGATCGATGCTGAGATAAAACAGTCGTGCCGTGAAGTGCTTACAGAGCACAAGACAATGATAAAAGGCACATTAGCCTTGAAAGATAACATGAAGATACTTGCTGTCGAAGCACAGATACTTGATGTTATGAAACAGCGCATAAGGGAAAATGATTTAATAGAGAAGTTTATAGATAAGAGCACGTTGTCGCATTGGGTCGACAGATGCTTGAATGAAGTGATAGCGCAGATACATTATGTAGAGAAGTTTGCTGGCGCGGCTATACTTGATGATGCTCTAGAAGCGAGCATAAGAGAGATAATATGGGTCTTGTATAAAGCGTTCTTTGACTATTGCGTCAAGGGCGTGAAAGAAAAGATCAAGTATTATAGCACGCTGAAGCAGACAGACAAGGTAAGAGAGCTAGTGCAACGCAATCAAGGATACATGACTGCGTTAAAGCAAGTGAGGTACGCATGACGCTTGAATGTGATTGCTCGAAATGCTGTGTGAGAAACGCAACGTGCTTAGCGTGATACCAGAAGGCACGAAGATGCAAGTAGGCGAGCTTACTACATCATGGAGTAAGCCAATGCACGTTGACGTGATAAATGGATTTATGAAAGTAGTTAATAGACCTTCTGCGCCACTGACGCAGAGTGAAGTAGCTAGCATAAATGGGTTTGTGTAGCAAGGAGTTTATATGGCGGCACAGAAGTTTGATTTGACATTAGGTAAGGATACGAATGATGATCCTAAGACTCAGACCTTGTATAACACAGAGGCTGTAGAGAAGCGGCTCGCTACGGTCGTAGGCGCATCTGCGGCAGCTATACGTTCCGCAGTGCTTATAGCAAATAAGAGTAACACTAATCTTGGTGTGTGGGCTACGTGTGTAGGTGACACAACGGCTACACATTATGTATATCTACATATGAAGGATCTTAATCCGCTTGGTGCAGAGCAGTATGTGGCACTTGTTGCTACATATAGCTCTACTGCTGGATTTACGTCTTACGTATATACGGGCTCAGGTAGCTATGATCTTACAAAGGTATATGAAGAGCTTATTATTACGACACAAGCTGTAATAGATGCTACACATCCTTTTGACAATGCAAAAGTACTACGGATAGAATATCCTCGTCAAGCCGTGCTAAACTATGCGGCACAGCCTGATACATCTAAAGACGTGCTCACATCTGAGGTCATTAAGACCGCGCTAGATACCAAGCTTGATATAGATAAGGTTGTAGGTAGTGATCCTTATGAAGAGTTTGTTGTGCACCATATCGTGCCTGAGGACATAACAGATGGCGTAAAGCTTACACAGCACTATGTAAATGCTACATCAGGTGCGCAAACGTCACAAGCAGTGACTATCACGTCTAGTGATTTAGACATCGATGCTACAGATCCTTTAGATATTACGATTGAAGCCACATCGCTGAAAGATGAAGCGGATGACAAGTATGTGCATAAAGAGTCAACTACTACACAAGAACTGAAGACAAGTCTTTCATTGCAACCTGGCACGGATGCGGCAGGACACCCTTTCCAGATCTTGGCTAATGATGGCACGGCAGATGTAGCACTACTCGGATACCATGATTATCACGGATGGAATGCTGTAGAAGTAGGTGACGAGGAGCATCCTATCACGCTAAATGGTGCAATAGTCACTAGCGGGGTATATGGTCCTACAGCTAGTCAAAAGCCCCTTGATGGCAGACCCTTATTTAATTATAAGGATGCGGTAGGTACGCCAAAAGATAGTGATGCTATACCACTTATGAATTTGGATATAGAGCCTATTAAGACGGACATAACGAACTTGCAGAACGAGATAGACGCTATAAATAACAGAAGTCACTTCTTGTTTAATGTTGCTACTTATGCGAATATACCTACAACTTATGCAGATCTAATATCAGAGATGCCTACGGATGTATTGCCTACGATAAATGATTATATCGTTGTGCAAGTAGACTCAACACATAGCAATAATACAGCAGTCTATACATTACAGGAATTTGATGTGACAGCAGACACGTGTAGATTTGCATTTGACCATTCTATTACTACAGATATGTCTGGTAAGATGAACCTTGTTACATCTCCAGCTACAGCAGGAACAGGCAACTTTGCTACTTTTGGCTCTGGAGGACAGGTAGTTGATAGCAACTTAAATGCCACTAGCACATTAGCCAGCAAGATGAATATCGTGGGATCAGCTACAGCTGGAAACATTGCTACGTTCACTGCCACAGGGCAGGTAGTAGATAGTGGCTCTTCTATTACAGCTATCCAGAACAGCGCATCTAATCTATATGTTCCTAAGGCTAGTCCTAATGGGCTTAATTTAGTAGAGAATAACAACTCGCGTGTGCGGCTTACTGCTGATGATACATCGCCTAATAAAGATGTAGTAACGCTAGAGCCAGGCGTTTTTCGGACTGATCTTACTAATAGTGATTCAGGTAATTCAAATACATTTTCATTAACTACTACTACGCTTAGTGCTAGGATGACTATTAGTAGCACTAATAGGTACATGCAGATAACAGCCACAGGTAATGATTTTCAGCTAATACCTGGCGCGAATGGTTATCCTACAACACGCACGTCTCTTATTAGTAGTAGCATAATGACTTATGGTGATTGTAATAGTAACTACTTAGCACTTACAGGCGGAACACTTACAGGCAATCTTGTTATAAGCAGCGGAAGCAAGATAAGCGTAGATGAGATATGCAATGCTAGCGGCTCGTCATACTTATCGCTGATTACTAATGGTTCAATAATAGCTAATGCTGTGCAGCTTAATAAGGCGCTAGATGCTAACGGATATGCTATATTAGGCGTTGATGAGCTGTATGTTAATAATGCTGGTAAAGTACTTATTCAAGCGTCAGGAAGCACCTTGAACTTTACAGCTATGACATTCACGCTTAGTAATAATACGCCACAGGTAACTATTCCTGGAACGCTATATGTAAACTATGACTTATCGTTAAGTGGATCTAATATACTTGATGCGTCAGTAATACAATGTTCCGAGATAACTAACGATGATGGAAGTGCCACTATCTTTGAGATGACAGCAGATGGCGCAAAGCTAGGAAATGGCTTATATGCTGAGGGTAATGTTATAACAGGGCTTCCTGATCCGACTGATGCTTCTGACGCTGTACCAAAGAGCTATGTCGATAGCTTCGTGCAGACTATGTGGTATACGCCTAATCAAATTGGAGGTGGCTCTGAGGCAGTAGGTACTGTTGTAGATGGCGGAAGTCCAAGTTCCTTTACTAAAGGGGCAGGGTCCGCTACACAGACAGCTCCGAAAGCAGGAGATCTTGTATTTGCGGTAGGTGCTAACTGCATCGGTGTCGTGGATAGTAGTTCTACAGCCTCGTTTATTAAGGTGCGTGTGTTAATGAAACGTTAGCCTATTCTCTGCTGCTTGACCTCCTTGACAGCAGACATAGGCGGTGCATGAGCTACACCATGCACCGTATTTATTTTAATAGTGTAGCAAGGAGAGTGTAGCTATGACAGATAGCAATTTTTTCAAGTATCCTTTTACTTATAAGTATAAGGATGAAGCAGGCGAAGAGAAACTGCAAGTCGTACCAGGTGTCACGTTTGTTGACGAGATAGCAATGGACATATTGTCCAGGAAAGATTGCTTCTCGCTGTGGCGTGAGGCAGTAGGCAAGGGAGCAAATTCTCCTGAGTCGCAAAAGTATTCAGACAAGGTAACGCAGGCGTATAGCTACGCATGGAGTGTTGCTGACATCAGGAGGCAAGTATTTGTGGAGATCGCGAAGCGGATCAAAGAAGCTGAGGACAAAGCCGCGCAAGATCAAGGTAAAGTGACTGTGGATGCACAAGCAGAAGTTTTATCTAGTAATGCTAATGCGGCTTCTACGGCTGTGGAGGATACAAAATGACAAACATGCCTTGCGGAAATACCTCGTGTCATCGTAGCTTGTATAATACGTATTATCCTGCTTGTGATATGTGCGTGTATCGAGGCACGGTAACAGCTACGAGTGTATTCGTCACGCCATATGTAGACAGAGATACTAGAGGCTGGCTGTTTGAGGAGTGTGCGTCATGAAGCTTGAAGAGCTTGGTATAAGCGACATATCAGCATTATGGGCAGATACGCAACGCGAGGAGCTTATTAAGGTATATGAGAAGTTGATTGCGCCTTATGATCATCACAAGATAGCAGCTATTATGGCAGAGTTAGTTATACATATTACGAGCAGTAACATACGTGATGCGGTAAAAGATGGCTTTAATGCGCAGTTAGTAGCGCAGTTAGCACAAGCACAGGGTGTAGCACAGGGTGTAGCATCGGAGAGTAATGATAGCGTTTAATCTGACTAATGATATACGCAAGCACCTCAATAATGCTGTTGATGAAAGGAAGCCTTTTCTCACGAAGCACACTATGGTATCAGTCCATAGTGTTGCTCGTGATAGAGGGCTAACACTCAAAGACTATGTGGCACAATACCCAGAAGATGCTATAAGTGTAGCAGAAAATTACTATGACTCATGGCAACAGATACTTACCTCCGCTGTAATCACAGGATCTATACAAGCAGAAGATGGCACGGAGCAAGAGCTAGATGGCTCGAAGCAACGGCTGATTGAGAAGATGCTTCAATCAGCGAAAGAAGATGTTAATACCGTGTACAACTTCTGGATCTCATCTAGTAAGGATGGAGAATTAAGAAAAGATCACTTGACTCGTGTGCTGTATAAGATAGCTACAGAAGGGCGGAATGTACGTGCGCTAGAAATGCTTATGGAGAAAGCAGACGAGCAACATGATGAAGCAGATAAGGGCTACATAATGAATGTGTATAACATAGCCCACAGCTTATTTGACAAGCAACTAGATGTATTGAATAGCGGAAATGGCACGAAGCTGATATGTTGTTCGAGACGTGCGGGAAAGACACATCTTCTTGCCGCAACGCTACTTATGGAATGTCTTAAAACTACTAATACTACTTGTATTTATATTGGTGAGACAATGGAGCAGAGTATCGAACTGCTTAATGACGCTATGAACGTGTTAGTAGAAACGTGTGACTTGAAAGATAAGAAAGGCAGAAGGCTTGATTGGAAGCATTTAGATAACGGATCACATATACTTGTTCGTGGTTTAAGTAACACGAAAGATCCTGACCAGATACTTGGTCATAAAGCTAAGGTAGTTGTAGTAGATGAGTTCTTTCACTTAAAAGGTGACTTACTTGAGTATATGGTGCGTGAAGTATTGCGCCCGATGCAGATGGACTATGCTAATGAATATAAGTTCATTTGCGCGGGAACGCCGCCTCCGCAGAAAGGGGCTTATGGTGAGAAGGCGTGGAATGAATGGGAATGTCCTCACTACACATGGACATGGAAGGATAACCCTTATCCAACAGATCCAGATGTAAAGTTAGAATATATCAATAAGGAAATAGAAGAACTAGGCTATGATTGGGACACGCCTTATGTAAGAAGGAACTATTTAGGAGAATGGGTTTATGATGAAGATACGCTACTATATCCTGAGTTCCATACTTATAACTCTTCTGACACAATGCCCTCGTACGATGTAGATAGAATACTTGTCGGCGTAGATTATGGCATGAGCGATAACAACGCTATCTGTGCTGTAGCATGGGACAGTGCTAATAGACGTGGTTATGTGTTCTATGAGAGTAAGTTCAATATACTTACTTGCAATAAGTCAATAAGTATGCTAGAGCAACTAAAGCAAGAGATACGTGCGCTATGGAGCTTCTCATTGGACTTCTTCCCAGCGGCTTCAAAGGAAGAGGCTAATAAGCGTATTCTATTTTTCGCTGATACAAATGAACAGCAGCTTACACAAGAGATCAAGATCAATGTTAGAATAGATGACCTGATCCTTAACATAGGTAACGCGCATAAGATAGATAAGATCTTCATGCAAGACAAGATAAAAGACTTGTTTAGACAAGGACATATACTTATTCCTGAAGGCGGACCAACTGCTCTTGAGTGTGAGATGACTATTCTCAAGAGAGATAAGCAGGGTAATCCAACACGTGAAGTAGATGACAGGTGGTTTCATCCTGATCTATTGCCCGCGTTACGATATGCCTTGTGGCCTGTTATAGGTCCTGAATTGACCTACAAAGCTCCTCAGAAAGTAGCAGTGAATGGCATGGAGTATGCTGTAGGTGTAGCCGCTGGCTTGGCAGGAGGTATGTAGTGGTATACTTTAATTTCGATGATGTAACAAAGACATACATACCTAGCACCGTAGATAAAAGCGCGAAAGGAAGCACGGATTGGTCTCAAGTGCCAGAAGGTATACGACCTGATGTCATGGCACTTAACTCACTACTCTACTCCAAGTATGAAGTAGAGTATCTGATACTCTGTGCGTTCTATAATAAGATGTTTCCTTCGTTCAAGAGTGAGGATTGGTATCGTTCATCATATAACACCGTTCCGTTTACCTTGCAATATCAGGAGCACACAGATACAGGAACAGGCATCACAAGCAATTATCTTAAAACAATTATAGATAGCATAGTAAGTAGACTTGGTAACACAAAGTTTGACTTCAAGATACTTGCAGACCAACCGACACTGCTATATGCCATATACAAAGATGAGATAGAACGTATATTTAAGTCTGTCACGAAGAAGTTTAACTTGACAGAAGTAACTAGATCTGTGTTTCACGATGCTTCTATCTTGTGCTTCAGCCATGTGTTCGTTGATCCTTACACGCATGAGTTGCGTAAGGTTAATGACTATGAGCTGGGTGTATATGAATGTGAGTTTAACACAAATAAGATAACTCGTGCGCTAATAACTAACTACTGCTTGCCTGTCTCGGCACTTGGTCCTTATGTCAAGAGCTTTAGCGAAGATGAATTGAAGACAATCATAGGCACAAAGACACAAGTTACTCTTGCTATTTATATTGATTGCATGAGGCATAAGAGCTTCGCTATAATTGAAGACACACACTGCTCGGCGGGTGAGGAATATCCTTTTGACGAAGTGCTTATGACTACTTACTCGTGGGACATAGGCGTGAGCAGGTCACGTGTTACGTCATTGTTCAGTCTGTTGTATCCGATACAAAGGCAGTTAGATCAACTTCTTGAGAAGAAGGGTGTGTTACTTCGTAACTACAAGGGACCTGTTCCTATATTTAATCAGAATTGTGACATAGTGGTAAAAGAGATAAGTAACGCTACAGGTGAATTCTTGTTCCTTGATAACAGCATAGCGGCACAACCTAGTGATATAATGACGGTGCTAGAGCCTACACCACTTGACGCAAATCTCAATGCAGAGATGGATTCGTTGAAGGGGCAGATGTTTGAGATAGCTGGCATACAGAACATAAGCATGGATCTAGAGAATTATAGAAGCGCGTCAGCGTTGCTTGCTTTAGAGCAACAGCGTGATGCTTCTTTCCAGAGCCAAGTAGCTTCGTTAGCGGAGTTCGTGCAACATACAATGGAGATGTATATCACATTCTGCGCTAAGATGGGTGCGGATATGCCAGGTCAGATTTCTACGATAAGTTGGCAAGATATAGATGACTTATTGCATGAAGCATATCTCAAAGTATTACCTGTGCACGATAATGATCCAATGGGAGGCGCGGAAGAAGAACCTGCTGACTTGGATTACATGGCTATAAATGTAGACAAGTTCGTGAAGCAAGTAATAGTTGGTAAGCAGAGCCTTGCTACACTTGACTTTACACTAGACTATCATGAAGTGAAGAAAGTAGCAGCTACAAAGCTAATGAGACTTAAAGCTATTACGGATGGCGACTCACAAGAAGAAGTAAATCTTACGACATTCCTTGTGCAATGCTTCGTTGAAGATGTGAAACGTGGGGAGGTAACGCTGTCTTGAATGATTGGCAAGAGTTTGACATACCGCTAGATTCTCCTCTTGAAGTAACTGCCGAGACAAGTATCGTTCCTGTAAGCAAACCGACCTTCGCGGAGAACAATGGCATGATGCTAGGAGGCTATCAGAGTAATAGCTTCAAGTATGAGATGCCTTATGTCTTCGCGGGAAACTACACATATAACACGTCAATGCGATCCACGTATCCTATAACTTCAGACGGAGGATACTATCCTCTAGAGATGCGTGATAGCAGTATAGTGTATTTCGGACAAACGGTAGATCCAACTGCAAGTCTATCCTTGAGTGTCTTTGATACACTAGCATCTTTTAGCTTATCACGGACAGAGTATGCTCGTGCGCTACCTAGCGGCGGAACGGTAACATATCATGCTAGAGACAATGACTCTGATTACAGAATACGAGGCACAACATTTCGTGGCTTAGTGTGGGAGTTAATACTTGATCCTTATAGCGAAGCATATACAGAAGTGCTGATACCAGCGCAATACTACTCACAAGTAAGCCGCCAGCCAGAAGGCTATTATAGTATAAACATATTTCCAGAACTACAGAGCACGATACGCTTTACATATCCATTATGGCTATTGGCTACAGCTAACACACTAGAGATAGGCGGAACGCTTGAAGGCGGAACACGAGCATCTGATACATCTTATGCGTTTACACTGACGGCGGAAAATGATAAGCGTGTAACCATAAATGGTACAACCGCTACATTCACGCCTAGTTGTTACGTTAACCCTAGCGCACCTGTCACGATAACTGCACCTAATACATTGCAAGAGATAGTAAGAGTCATGGGAACGAGAAATGATACCATGACCTTTGAAGTAAGCGGCATGGTATCACGGACTATTTGCGCCGCGAAGAGTATAGTAAGTCCAGCGATACAGACTATGCCTGATAAGCCTCGTTATCCATTGTATCCTATAGCAAGAATAGATGAGCGATCAACACCAGCTAATCCTACAATAGATAGATACTCACGTACTACTTTCTCGAAGAGCTATGCTTTCGTTACGTCATTGTATAACCCTGTAGCACCTCCTGTGCAGTTAGCGATGCACGGCATATTTATGCGTGTTACAGCATTAAGGCGTAAAGATGGCAATATAATAAGCCCCTTGCAAGTAGATCGTGCTACGAAGTTTTGTGGTTTTCTATTAGGGAGTTATACAGGTCCTGATGATGGTATAACGGATATACAATGTGAATTTAGAATGACGCAATATAACGTAGGACCTCTTCCAACAAATCAGACATATAGGATACCAGGAGGTGCGCAATACACATGGGATGTAACGAGGTATACTTATCACACAGGCTCTTATACAACGTGGATAGGGCAGGATGCATCCGCTTTGACGGGCGTAGCAGGCTATGTATTTAGTGTTCCTGCTACTAACATTTCAGATGGTGATGATGGTAGACCTCGTTTTTATGATGAATTTGATGTGTCTTCGTATTTAGGCGGTTTGATGCGTACCTCTAGTACAGTAGCTGGTTGGTATGGCGCATACTTTGTGTTCCGTTGGAGGGGTGAATGGACTAGCGGATATACAACTATTGCAAATATGCGTATGTATGATCAGACTATAGCTGACGAGAGCCCAGATACAGAAGGTATATTAGATTTCTTTCGCGGCGCATCGGTGCAAATACCTCCTCTAGTAAATAGTATAGTCACTTATGGACTAGCTATACGTGGTTCAATTGACGTAGGTAACACGCACTCTGCTATATTTTTCAATAACATTAACATCGTAGAATGGAACAGAGAGCAACGTTCTAAAGAATTTACCTTTGTGTTCGGAGGCGCGTATGACGAGAATGGTAATCCTACAAACAGAAGCTCTACAACTTGCTTCATACCATTTGGTTTCGAGTATAGGTATAACCCTCCATCGGACATGGGTCTGCGTGGCGGAGACATATATCCTGTGCCTTATAACTCGTTAGTGCAGTATGTAAGAGCCATGACGGGTGTATTAGGTTCATTAAACTATGCCACAGGTAACATATACGATATACAAGCTAATGGAACGGATCTGGAGCTGATGTCTGTCAGTCCAAGAGTGAAAGAGAATGATGGCTTTGATACAATAGCCGTGTTCCAGATATATGATAGCGATGCAATAGCGCAGATTAACACTAATGAAGACGCTGACACAAGCCGCTTTATTGAGTTCAAGGTGCTTGGTGTATTAAAAGAGATAAGCCACTATCCGTATGATGCGCAACCGCTTATATGTAGCTTATCAAGTGATATACAATCTCTGATACCAGCACCGCAGGTTGTGACAAGTTATGCTGGAGAGCCGCATTGGCTTTTTACTGACACAAATAATATCGACACACAAGACATAAGCATTGTAGTGCAGTCTCCGCTTATGGCATCCGCTACTTCTACACTAAACTTCAATATATCGACACGTGAATCGCTGGCTATATTCAAGCTAAGCGGCTTCAACTCAACCAATATAGTAAATAATGGGCTAACTGAGCAAGCGTTAACGTTTGTTAGATCACAGCCCTTGCCTGCGGACCAAACACCAACGCAACAATTAAGCATACAAGGCACATTTCAAGATAGAACGCCACACGCCTTTAGATTTAGGCGTATGAGATACATAGATGCTACAGGTTTCTTGCAAGGTCAAATAGATAACGTAAGAAACTATGCTTGGAGTGTCGTATCATCGAGCTATAATGCTACAATGCGATGGTTTGGAACGACAGATATATCATTTACGTCATCGCCGCTGTCACTAAGTAGCGCAAACTACGCCGCTTTATCATGGCAGATTGATCCAGATAAGGATGCTGAGGGCAATGAATACGGCTTGCTTACTATAAGTGATGCAGATATAGGGCGTTATGAAGGGCGCATACCAGGTTTCTTTTCCAAGACTAATGACTCTATGAGATGGGTGCGGCAGACAAGCACAGCGAGCAACATTCATGTTATATTTACTATAGATGGCGACCCAACGGAGCACTTTGTAGATATATTGACTGTCGGTGCTACATACTTTAGTATCGGTGTTATTGACATACGTGATCCTTTACTAGAAGAGATACCAATATACACATCTGACTCGTTCTTTGACTCTGTGTTCATTGAAGCAAATCATGACTTGAAGAAATTTAACCTTGTGAACCAATGGTATCTTGATACAACGCACGTTGTAGGTAAGACACGTGACAATATGCTTGGGTTATATGTATCTACATATAGACAAGATAAGGAAGGTGATGATTGGCATAAGGTGTGGGAAGCGTCATGCTCTGATATAGCCATGTTGAAAGGCGCGAATTGGTGGGCACTTGCTTCACATGATAATGCGTCAGATACACCATTAGGTAGACCGAAACTTGTGTCTATGGAGTGGAGCACAGGTAGTTGTATCATTAGACAGATGACGATACCTATGACGCTTACCTATAAACCAGATGGCTCTATTGATTATACTACATCGTTCCCTTATCAGTCGTGCAGTGTAGGCATATCACCGATAATAGGTACACAATGGAACTTCACACACGATAAAATATGGTTCTTGCTGTCTCCTAATACTGTAATTACTGCGTGTAACTTTACTACGAGTAACTTGTTGTATCTTGGTTTGAAGAATAGTAGTGTGCAACAATGCACATTGAAAATACAAAGCGGCACGTCTATAGCGGGAGTGATAGATGGCTATGGGTCTGTTGGACCTAATGGTTTAGTTACAGGTGGCTGCGTTCCGAGTAACAGATGCACAGCTAATGGCATTACGTCTACAGATAATGAGATGTCATGGTCTACACCTGGCACGTCATGCGTTATTGCGATAAATAAAGCGGGAGGATTGATCACGATCCCGTGGGCGACTAGCAAGATAGCACAAAGTAACCCAGCCAAAGGCGATAGCTTCGTAAATATAGGTAACTTGGATGTAAAGCTAGATCCTACGGCACTAGCTACTGCCTTGCTTGGCGGATCATTCAATTTGATATTTAGTCTTACCTTGACGATAGGCAGTGCTACATCGGCTACTGCTATGCACAGCTCTGCATCATGGATAATGAGTAATATGTCTCCGATGACGGGAGAAGGCACAACGGCGTATGCGGCGGCAGGCGCAGGTGATCCAGGTGACTTGCTATATATGCTTGCTACGGCAAATCTTAGTGGCTCTCCGCCTTCATCAGGTGACGATGATCCAATACCCCTAATAAATCAACTTAGTTCAGCTTGTGCTATACTTAGTAGTGATAGAGCTATATCGGCGCGAGCTTCGTGTCTAGATAGCTCGTTGAGCTTTGGGTATGGCGCGTCATCGCCTTTGTATAGCGGACCTGGCTTCATGCAAGCGCAAGCGCAATATATTGTAAGAGGCTCAGGGCAATGGTCACTAGCATATAGAACAAGTGGAATAAAGCTATCATTGATTATACCCTGTGAGATAAAGTGGAGTCCACCTGTCACGGTGCTTGGCTCAGGTTTCCCTATTCCCTATCCTGCTATCGCGCCAGCTGGTCCAAGTTACAAGTCGGCATATGGCAACTGCTCGAAGCAAAAGGACTTTGGAGCAGTGCCTCCTTACATAGATCGTTATACACATACTACGGTAAGTTATCCTACTGCCGCTTCATCTACTACTGTAAGTATGCCTGTTGGTATGATGACAACAGATACAAGAAGCGTGGAAGTAGTAGGCGGCTTTGGAGGCTCGCCGCAATACTTCTCATTCAAAGTTAACACGGAAAATAACTCACTCACCTATCCTAATGGCTGTGGTCTAGTGTATTCTAGCGTGAAGCCTCGAACCTCGTATGTCGCTACAAAAGAACTAGGTAAAATTACTATGCCTGATGTTCCTGATGTTCAAGTTCCATTAGCTGGTATAGATCAGGTATTTGGAAAGGTGCTTGGATTGTTGGGTATAAATGCGCAAGAAGATATAGCGGGTATCGTGAAGCCAGCCGCGATAGAAGGATCTACAGCGGACCTAGAGTATTACTATGCTGATCCAGGTAACATGACATATAAGATACTGCCTGGCACACTTGCTATGTATTATGGCTCTTATGGCGGTGATGATATAGCTTTTGTAGCTTTTAGAGATACACGAGTGCTTGATGGCCCACCTTCTAATGTGCTAGTTAATTCCAGCTATGTATGTCTTGGTGCTCCTTACACAAGTATTAAAGCGTCTAACTTTAGAGGTATAGCGAAGTTTATTGCTAGAGTAGAGCAGAGTGATGCTATTTCGTTGAATATAACAGGTGTAAATAGTGTTAAGGGTCTTGTGGCACAGCACAGCTTTGATGGTATAGGTAACAGAGCCTACCTTATACAAGGCGCAGCCACTGAACTAGACGGAGAGGTAGTAGATTCATTATACACCATATCACAAGAGACAACATCTTGGGTGCAAGGTGATATGTTGCCGCCTGTAGCATACTTTGTGTCCAATAATGGCATATCTGTAAGTTTATTTGACACTTATGCTAGTAACGTGGCACTCTATTCTAGGCAATTAGGCAATATAGGGCAAGCACCTGCTACACGAAATGCTTATCGTATAGCTTTGCCTGTTGCACATGAAGTGGTAACATACTTACCTCACGTCACAAGGTTATTCTCTGTGTACAATTCATATGTATTAAATGGTGTTACATCGCTTACTACTGAGTTTAGAGAACCCTCCATGTTTAATACAATAGGGGCTAAGTTTGAAGACTTTACTATCATGGGGCAAGCCTATAGACTAGGTAGTGAGTGGTTATCTCGTGTAGATGCTACACCTAATGGTACTACGGTAAGTAAAGTCTGCGCGACACTAGGCTTGACCTATGCAGGAAGTTCCACAGACACTGCTTATTTGTTCTCTCCTACATTGCGTGAGTTCTATACCTTTGGCGGTAACTCTACGGTCAGTAAGTTCATGACTGCTAATCGTATCATTGATGTTACTCCTGGCATATATGACTTTATATCACAGGATGTGCTATTTAGAACCACGTTAGATGTAGTAGATACACGAGATAAGATAATAAGACTACAGAAAGACTTTGCGGGCAATGTTGAAACACCAAACGTAACCATCGCTTTAGATGACGAGGATTGGATGATGTATCCTACATCGGCGGGAGTAGTGCTTGCTGGTAGACAGCGTTTCCAAGTTAATAGATTTATGTTACAAGAGTATATGATACCTAGTATCATAGCTAACAAAGCTCAGAAGCTGTGGACACCGATACAAGGTAACACGCTTGAGGATTACTATGGCATGCGTAACTACTTGTGGGAGTATAATCCTGACTCACAGCTCTGGGGTCGCTCTATGCAGGGTAACTCGATAAAAGGCTTCTATCACGAAGTAAGAAAGCTACAGACGTCATATCTAGGCTTAAACGATGAGACAGATTGTGTATATGAATGGGAGATAACTTTCGCGTTAAATGATCTGCTTGATAGGATCATTGGAGACCGATACGTGCAAGTTAACGTGGCAGAAGAGACACTATGCTTAGGCGGCGTGAAACAGAGCGAGGTTACACATATCTACTTAACGAAAGACCTATTCACACGTGTAGGGAAGGAAGGTATCTATACATTTAGGTTCACATCACAGAATGGCATGGGACATGGTAGTAAGTTATTTATATGGTCTGATGGTATGTTCTTACTCAAGAGTCTTAAAGCAAGATTGAAGGTAATGAGCACGAAGCGTCAGTATCCATTGCAAGTTAGACAAGACATATCAGGATTAGAGCAGTTTTAATTTTGTGGCTTTATATGCCGCGATAATTGTGTATTATTATTATAGGAGAAATGTAATATGGCTGGTAAGGCAGAAGGCTCTTCTGGATACACACAAGATGACATAATTGAAGCATTGCAAAGCATAGAGAGAACTAGCCCTATGTGGGGTGAGTCTGCTTTCGATGTTTATGACCGTATTAAGAAGGCTGAAGGTATAATCAGGAGCGTATCGAGAGCAGATCTTAATGCGGCTAAAGAAGAGCGAGTCCGCCGAGAGTTTAATGCGGCGGAAGCTAAAAAGAATAACTTAGCGAATACACCACGAAGCCCGCTTCCTCGTAGTATAGCAGAAGGGCTTGTTCCAAGAGACCAAGTGCCACCTCCTGTTGTAACACAAGATACACAAGATACACAAGATACACCTCCTGTTGTAACACAAGATACACAAGATACACAAGATACACCTCCTGTTGTAACACAAGATACACAAGATACACAAGATACACCTCCTGTTGTAACGAAGCCCGCTTCCGATGCCAAAAAGACCTTCGTAGAGAACTCCACGAAAGGTGTCGCAGGCGCGAAGCCAGGGGATTGGATTAAACGTGTCAATGGCAAAGAGTATCAGTTAAACAAAGGTGACATAGAATGGGCTAAGAAGCAACTTGGTCCACAAGAAGAGGCTAAGAAGCAACTTGGTCCACAAGAAGAGGTTAAAGCTGCTGTCGAAGAGACGCCTGCTGTTGAAACGCCTGCTGTTGAAACGCCTGCTGTTGAAACGCCTGCTGTTGAAACGCCTGCTGTTGAAACGCCTGCTACAGATACTCCTTTTACACCTACGCCATATTCTCATTTATATGACGAGAAACCAGAGACTATGGATGTTACAAAGTTGTCTGGTTTGGCTGATGGCAAGTCTATTGCTCAAGGCTATTGGGGAAGAGAAGGTGAGGATGTATTACAGAAAGATATAAATGATAAAGGAGGTAAATATATTCCTCCTACAGATGATGCAAGTATATTGATTAAGAATGGTCGTGTATATCAATACGGAACAGAGATCACAGGTGACGAAGGGCGTGCGTTGTATGATAAGTATGCATCTAATATAACAGGTAGACCCTTGTATCAAGGCGATTATGATAGGTTTGGTGAACGTTTACCAGAGAAACCTGGTGATGGAGGACAAGCTCCTCGCATCACGCTCTTACCTGGTGACTACGTGGCTAATGGTAAAGCATATAGAGCTGACGGAACAGAAGTTCCAGGTAAGCAAGGTGAGTTAATCGTCAAGGCACTTGGCGGTAAGCAACAAGCACCTGCCGCAGATACACCTGTTACTCCTGTAGTTACACCCTTTGATTACTCTACGGGAGGTAATCCACACGCTAGGGGCAAGAGTATTGCTAGAGGCGCATCAGATAGTGACTTGTTCTCAATCTTGCGTAACGTACCTTCAGGTAGTGGTATTACAAGAGATACAACGGATAGAGCCCGTAGTAAAGAGAGATAGTATATGGCACAAGCACAGAACGCTGGCGGTCATGCCGCACCAAGCTCTTACTCGTGGACATATCAAGGCGGACAGAACGCTGCTAATGAAGTGACAAGTTTGCTTGATGAAGTGGGAAGAGACGTAAAGGATCTCTTTTCTCCGATACAAGGTGCTTATGACCATGTGAACAAGTGGATCAAAGACAAGATGACAGGCAAGATGCGCAAGGCTACTCCGCAAGAGATTAACCAGATGCGTAACGAGCAGGCAAGATCACAGCAACAGCAATCACAACAGCGTATCTGGCAGAACCAATTAAAAGAGTCCGATGCGGCGGCTAACCTTTCTATGCAAGAAGGTATCAATGCTCAAACAGCATTTGATAAGGCTAATGAGTCTGTGCACAATCGTGCCGCAGAGATGGCGGAGCGTAACGCAAACTCCGCAGGACAGACAGCGGTAGAACAACTAGGTGGTGACGTATCTGGTGCTGGCGCGGCATTTGCTAGAGCTAAAGCGGCAGAAGCCGCTAGGAACGCCGCATATACACCAGCCCTGCAGCAAGCGTTAGCTGATCGCAAGGAATGGGAAAAGCTTGGCGTAGAGCGCAAAAGACAGCAATATATGCAAGATGCTAACGCCGCGAGAGCCAAAGAAGTTGAAGCAATGGGACAGCAGACTGCGGCGCAAGAAGAACTGCTTAAGACAAGTGGTGACGAGGTACATGATAAGGCAATAGCTAACTCTGGTACACAACCAGATGCTGATGATCAACCTGGCGCACCTACGCCACAGACACCAGGTAACGAGGAAAATCCACAGAAGCAAGAAGAGCAAAAGAGGCACGATGAAGAAGTAACAAAGAAAGAAGAGCCTCCTCCTGATGAACCAAAGAAGAAAGAAGAGCCTCCTCCTGATGACCCAAAGCCTACTCCTGTTGTAAGACCCAAGTATAAGCTTCTTGCTGTGCAAGGCTTAAAGCCAGCGGACCTTCAAGCACTAAACTTAACAACAAAGCGTGTCGTGAAGAAAGAAGAGATAGTGGGTATAAATAAAAAGTTACGTGAAATAGACCCTAGAGCAAAGCCCATAGGTATAGGTGAAGATAGATGGTTTGATCCAGAGATAAGCACCATGACTAATCAGGCGACAGAGACAAGGTATTTCTATGATGATGGAACACCTGCGGAAAAAGATCCTAACTCTGACGTGCGCATTAAACGTGATATAAGAAGGTCTGACAAAGCGTCAAAGAAAACAAACGATGCTACAGGTGGCTTTAAGCAGTCACAAGCATTTGCTGATAGTGACATAATAGATAGGACACTTGGCTATATGCTAGGATCAAGGAGACCATAATGGATAATAATGCGGAAGCCCTACAAGCCGCTATGAACAGCGCAATAGAAGATACCACGAGCCTGCCTTCTGATATAGTGGAAGGTGATGACTTGAATCAAGCTGTAATGGACATGATACAGCAAGGTGGAGGTGGTGCACAAGTTGCTAGTGACGCGAAGTATGAGAATATGACAAATGAGGGTGGTAAGAAGCTTACTGATGCCGCAGGTAAAGCCGCAGGCGGCGCATTGAGCTTGGTGGACATGATATTGAAGATAATAGATGCAGCTACTTAAAGGTATAACATGGCAGAAGATAAAGGTAAAAGTATAGCTGAAGGACTTCTCTCGCAAGAAGGCGACGAATATCATCCTCACTTTTACGAGATGCAGAAGTGGCTCAAAGACCCTAGCGCAGATACTCTGCCTAAAGGCGTGAGACCTGTTGTATTTAGGAATAAGGACTCACATGGCTTTATGGTGCAGCATCCACGCATGCGCGAAAGTAGTACAGAGATTGTGGATGCCGATGACTTTAATGGTAGTAAATGGCTTGCTTATGATCTGCCTTCTACGGATAGACCTAAAGCTGGTGACCACGCTACGAAGTATCTATATCCAAATCCATTGGCCGCTAATGTAATGGATAATTATAGCCTCTTTCTTACGCAAAAAGGCGGTAAGGCGGATGTTCCGTTATATCAAAAAGATAATGCTTATCACATGGAACATCCTGTTGAGGTGTATGGGCAAGGCTTTATAAATATGCCAGGACAGGGCACTTGGGGTGCTCGAGTGAAGCAGGTGCAAGAAGCACCAAAGCAAGCACCAGAGCAAGCACCAGATCAAGCACCAGATCAAGCACCACTTACTCAAGAAGCACCAGCACAAGAAGCCAAAGACTTCGATGCAGATATGCCAAAGAATCTGCAAGATGGTGTCACGGAGAAGGAAGAAGCCAAAGACTTCGATGCAGATATGCCAAAGAATCTGCAAGATGGTGTCACGGAGAAGGAAGTAGCCACAGAGAAAGTGCAAGCGGAGAACGCTATAGATAATATGCAAGAAGAGTTGTTTGAGACATCTAAGGCTACAAGTCTAGCGGAGAAGCTACAAGAAGAGCAAGAAGATGCTAACGCGATAGAAGCCGCGCAGAAGCAAGTGAAGCAGGCGGCACAAGCCGAACTTGACTTCGATGCGGGAAGAGAGCAAGAAGAGCCAGAGATTGCTACATCCACAGGGAGTGGCACAGATACACAAGCACCAGCAAATACATACTCATTGGATGAGTCTCAGTTTCAAAAAGAACCAGAGGCTGCATCACAGAAGACAGATGCCAAGAAGGCAGAACCAGAGGAGCTGCGTACATTGGATGAGTTCTTTGGGCAGTTTGGTCCAAAGGCGTTTAGTAAATCCGAGAGAGATCAAATATCAGCACCTTTTCTGGAGGGTATGCCTCAAAATGTATATGATACGCTAAATAAGACATACAAGGATAGACTAAAGAGCAATCCAGCTCCCGCGAAAGAAGCATCGAAAGATGTCTCCGATGCTACAATAACACCAGATGAAGGAGCAGCTAATATAGATGCTGTGGAGCACGTGGATAATAAAGCGTCTGGTGATACAATAACCCCTGATGAAGGAAAAGCTGAGCTAGGTGAAGTGAAGCACTATCCTAATTCACAGAAAGATGTTACGAAGAATAAGTATAGTGTAGCAGGTCCTATGTTATTAGGCTCTGTCTTACAAGGCTTAGGTGGAGTAGCTGATATACTTGCTAGTGGAGGTATTAACTTCAATCCTCTTGGGCAAGGTTCATTTGGCACAGGAAATACATATCGCTCTCCATTAGCGGGTAAGTTTGGCGCGGCGGCTAATGCTATGGCTAGTAGCCTTGTCGCGCCAGCAGTTGCCAAGAAACGCGCCGAGATGCTTGAAAACTTTGTAAAAGATAGCAAGGATCGTGAGAAAGAGTTACTTGATTCACCGCACTATAAGAGTCTGTCGCCAACAGGTAAGCGTGACGTGTTAGTAAAGTTCAAGACTACTGATGACTTGTTACTTCGTTCAATGTTGCATACATTTGATGTAGGTGCACCTGTTCCAAAGCCTAGTGATAAGCGTGTAAAGCAAGACATTAAACCAACAAAGAAACTCAAACCTAGAGAAGTGGTAAAACTTACACGTAAGAACGTGTTGAGTGATGAAGATGAGAAGATAATACAAGATAGTATGCAAGGTGTGGATGCTATGGAACTAGCTAAAGCAATCCTTGAAGAAGGTCCTCCGTTTGATGCGGCAGATATGGAGTTACTGCATACATTAGCTAATGGTGATAGCTATGGTTATGATATAAAAGACGCAGGATGTTGGAGAGATGACGTGCTTAATGGTTACATGAAGCATATACATAACTATTTCTACAAGTATAAGCCAGAGGCTACTGACATAGATCCAGAGATAGATCCTAATGAACAGCACATTGGTCCTATGGCACAGGATATAGAGAAGGTTAATCCTGCCGCGATACAAGAAACAGATGAAGGTGTCAAGACCGTTGATACAGGTAGATTAGCTCTAATGAACGCTGGTGCTATAGCGGAGCTCGCGAGAGAAGTAGCAAAGCTCAAAGGAGGTAAGTGATGGCAACAAAAGCGGAAGTTAACGCGAAGATACAAGAGCTTCAAGCGCAACGGAAAGTGTTGATAGATCAATTAGGTGCTCTTGAGAAAGAACGTGATGCGTTGAAACCGAAGGTAGATGTAATAAACATAGAGTCGCGTAAGCGAGGAGAAAATCAGTATAAGTATTGGGATCGCACTAAAGGTCACAGAGGTGTAGTAAAAGTGACTCTTAAACCTGAGTATCAACAGATTATAGATGATTACAAGGATGTGCAAAAGCAAATCACCGAGCTTAATAAGCAGATAGCTGTGATAGATAAGGCTAAGACATCTGCGGAGAATGAATTAGTGCTTGCTACAGATGATCCAAAAGAACCTGTTACACCAGGTGGCGGAGGAAGCATATCCGTAGAGCCAGGAAGCCAACCAGGCGGTACATCAGGCGGTACATCAGGCGGTACATCCTCTGGTGATGACTATTCTCATGGTGATAAGGTGCAGGTAGAGGATCAAGTGCCTATCGAGGAGTTAGCGAAGAAGGATCTAGGTGATTGGCGCACTAACAGAGAGAAGAGAGCGGAATACTTTAGCCGTCTTGCTGATAGATGGAACACTAATAATTGGTTCTTGACTACTCCAATGTTAACAGGTAACTTGTTAACAGGCTTCGGTGTTCAAGGACCTCAGAAGATTAGTGGTGACGATATGCACCTTGTGGATCAAGATGTGCTTGCTAATGAACAAGCTTTAGAGATGAAGAAGGCAGAGACATCGGAGCTCACATTGCCGAAGATGATAGCGGATGTACAGAACACGGCGTATCAGATGGCGAAGCTTAGACCAGAGCAACTTAAAACGGCTGAAGGTATGTCACAGCTACAATACTTCTATGGACAGTTGTTACCTGTGCTAGATCAGATACAATACTACACTACATCACAGCAGCTTGTAGCACAAATTAACACAACAAGGAATAATGTAAATTATGCCTTTGAGGTCATGAAAACAGATCCGATGAGAGGGAACGCCTTGCTTACGGGGTCATTGATGGATGTTATAACGCTGCTCGCTTCAAAGGGCTCGATAGATATGCTTAAAAAAGAGCTGGAAGCGGCGGAAAGGCGCGGTCAAGGCGGCTTTACGCCTATGCCCATTCCAAGACCTCCTATTAGATAATGGTATAAGGATTATATGACACGACAAGATATGCAAACTATTGTTACTAATCACCTCACAGAGGCTCTTGTGGACACCACAAGTTTAACTGATAGACTTGATACGATATTCACTACATGGTTTCAAAGCCTTGTGAAAGAAGGCTTGACAGAGAGCATGGCGGCAGAGCAAGAAGAACAACAGGAGGAGCAAGGTGCAGCTGAGTAGCTACGCAAGTGACGCACTCTATAGTGCTATGGAGTTAGCGGATACTAAAGCTATTAACTCGTTCTCATTTCGTGACTGCCAGAATATGCTCACTACATCATGGGCTAATGTATATGAAAAGATCTCCTTGATTGATAGCGGATTTTACTCCATGTGCGTTCCTTTGACGCAAGAACTCACGCATCTTCCGCCGTTTCTACAGAATACGCTAGTTGTGTTTCGTGCTAGAGGCTTGAAAGGCTTCTCACGTCAAGTGTATAAAGCGGCAGGATACAGCGATTTGCATACAAGTAATGTGTATCACATAAGCGGTAATGACTTATATTGTCCCGATGCTACACGCACCACAATGTGGCTGGAGTATATTCCTACGCCGCCGTTAGTTACATTCACATTGCATAACAGAGATCCTAAGCTATTGACATATGCTACAGAGCCAGAGCCTCAGTACCTACCAAAGATACCTGGACCGCTTAATACACAAGGTATCTGTCAAGGGCGCTATGGGCTATATGATTTAGTTTATACTCCTGGTGTTACAGAGGAAGCGGACACGTATGTATTGAAACATAAGGTTCATCCAGAGATAGAGATAGACATTACATTGTCATTAAAGCGCGATGAATATACATTAAGATGGTTTCATACACCTGCTATACCTAGTGAAACGCCACGACCTATGATAATACTCGATGCTTCATCTATAGAAGGTAAGGGCTATGCTTTCGTGACATATAAGCATAATGTAACAGGCGACTATGAGAGTTATCTTGTAACAGACCTTGAGAGTTCTTGTAAGAAGATAAAGTATAATCCGTTTGATTTCGCAGGTAGAGGAAGTCACGTGAGATTTATCACGGCTAAATATAACACGTTTACAGGCATGGGTGTCACAATACAAGACTATGATGCTCCTGATAGCGAAAAGTATAAGGAGTTAGGCTGGACACCTGATACAGCCCTTGTGTATCCTGATGAGATAATCTATAGATACATGGTTGCTTTACTTGCAGAACGGTTTGCGGCTAAGAATGAGAGTAATATAATGATTGTTGCGTATGAGAAGGCAGCTGTTGAGAGGGAGATAGCACAATTCCTTAAGAGAAACCAGAGTGGATTTCATCGCATACATCAAACCACAGGACCTACTATTGCAGATTGGTTATAACATTTTGTGGCTTTATATTACTTGTATGTTTTGTTATTATAGGAGCATATATGAACCCTGAAATTCAGGCTTTAGAAGCTAGACTCGCACAATTAGAGTCACAAAATGCGCACTCTGCATTTATGGGTAAGTATGGCGGTAAGTTTGGCGGTGATGTAGGTATCGGCACGGCAATTCTAGGTGAATTGAACAGGCGTGGTATTGATACAACTGCCGCAGATGAAGCAGTCCAAGAGATATTGGATCAGCTTCGTGCAGAAGCTTCCGCTGTGCTAGACAAGCTCAATAATGTAGAGGGTGCTGTCAATGCCGCACTACAAGGCGGATCTGGTGGAATTAACCCAGAAGCTGAGCCTGGTGGAGCACCGCCTCCAGATATGGGAGCAGGAGCACCGCCTCCAGATATGGGAGCAGGAGCACCGCCTCCAGATATGGGAGCAGGAGCACCGCCTCCAGATATGGGAGCAGGAGCACCTCCTCCTCCAGATATGGGTATGCTGTCTGACAAGAATAAGAAGACAGACATCACGCCAACAAATCGTTTGGCGGGTATCAGAGCCTCTGTGTTATCTGATGAAAGGTTTAAGGACCTTGAGTCACAGGATGATAACGTACTCACAATATTCCGTGAGTTGGCAGATGATGGCGAGATAAGTGATGATGACTTCGCTACATTTATCGATGCTGTTAAAGCCTCGAAAGAAGGCAAAGAGCAAGATGTAGGTAGTGATGGGCAAGAAGCAGGTAGCGAAGAAGCACCTGAAGAAGATGTAGGTTTTTCTGCTGAGGCGGATGGTATATCAGATAATGATGATTGGTCCGATGAAGCAGATATTATAATGAAAACTTTGCAGAAGTATAGGAGATAATTTATGTCATTTGCAAGTGATTATGTAGAGGGACTGACTAAACAGGTATTCATAAGGGACTACTTGTTAAATGGTTTATTTCCTAGTCAGTCTGCGATTGTTAAATCCATCCGTCATAGGCATGAGGATTGGAAGTTTAACAATAAGTTTGAGTATCGTATGCTTTTAAGCACGACTAACTCTGGTGGTACATTGAATGATAGCGTATTCAATAGAGATTGGAGCATGGCAAGACCTGGCAATATGCAGTATGGTATCTTCCGTGCTTCCTATGGTACTATCATGGATGGTTTCTCGACAGATATGATCTCTAACCTTGAGACACAGGAAGGTAAAGCGGCGTTCATTAGCACTTATGTTGCTAGTATGTACTCTTGCCGTGTGAACCTTGCTAACATATTCAAAGGTTATTGTCTCTATGGTAGGTTTGGTGTCGTGCATCAGATTAGTGCTGATGATGCGACAGTCGCAGGTACTCCTGCGGTAAATGTGCCTTTTGAGATTATTGTCCCGCTTAATGTGTACCATACAGGCTTCAAGACAGGTAAATATCTCATTAAGACAACCACATCCTATGATCCTTCTGGACCTGCTAACGTGGAAGAGATCTACATGATTGTGCAGAACCATCCGCACAGCTTAGTGCTTGTGGCAGTTCCTGGTACAACACCTACAGCATGGGTAGAAGGACAGATGCTTGAGCAAGCAGACAATCGTGTTGAACAGACAGGATTGTTCAGGTCTTGGGGTGCAGAAGTAGATGTTCCTGGTTATCCTGGTGTGAAGGTTGCTACATGGACAGGAACTGCAGGTGTATACACCAATGGTGATAACTCCATCACAGGTGCTATGGAAGGTATCGCTGACCTCTTTCCGTTCTATTGTGATGCTAATGGTAGTCGTCAGGCGCAGCTTGCGCATCCGTTCCGCGACCAACCTAATCGTTTAGTGTGGACTACGGAGCAGGCAGGTAACTTCGTGTATCAGAAAGATGGCGAAAGTATCATTGACGCTGTGTTGCGTGGTGTTGCGCTTGCTCGTGGCACGATACCTTATGGTGAATTTGGCACATGGTGCAATCCTGAAACATTGCTTGCTATGGGTTATCAAGAAGGTGAGACAGGTCAATATCGCACGGTTCGTGATATTACATCTTCACAGCCTATCGTTGGTACTCGTGGTGTTGGTGACATGGACTTCTACATTGGTAGCAAGCACGTTCCTCTTGTGATGTGGGATGACGCATGGCCTACTGATGTCGTGATGATAGCACCGAAAGATGCTCTGTTCTATAACGCATGGGGTAATACTCTTGCTGAGATAGATCAGTTTGTCACTGACTACGACAAAGGTAAATTGCCGAAACTTACGGGTAACAATCTTCCGCCTGACTTTGTCAGCAAGCTTGACATCAGGTCCCGTGTGACGGTTGGTGCGCCTTATGCGACTAATGGCACGTTGTATCAAGGTGCTATTGGTTCGGGTGGTTTCATGCACCCTGGTAACTACATACCTATCGCGTTGCATGAGATGGGTGCGTTGTTCACAGAACATCCGTATGCTTACACGGTAGTTAAGCTGCGCAAGCCTATTATCGATCCGACAGATCCGTAATGAATAGTAACACAAAGGCTATCGTCTCTTATTTAAGAGAGGCGGTAGCCTCGTTAGATCGTATGCCTGCTAACACATCGAAAGAGAGCAACTTGATTAAGCAGGCTATTGCTTTATTAGTGCAGGAAAGCAATGATAGAGAAGGGTAGAACACAAGAAGTAGCGCGAACCAAACTTACTCGTGCAGAGAAAATACAGAAGTATATGACTCGTAAGGTCACGCCTTCTGGATACTTTAAGTCGGGTCGTGTGAAAGGGTTGCGTCATGAGTTAGGAAAAGGATACTTACACGCACTAAATGAAGATGAGATGAGTCTCTTACCTCCTGATGAAGATGGATGGTATGAGACAATAAACGCTGAAGATGCTGTGAAATACAAGGTGTATCGTTATGGCACACCGATGACTATGGAGCAAGCTGCTGAAGCAGGGTTAGATAAAGTAACAGATGAAGGATTTACAGAGAAGTTTGACTTGAGTGGAAGTACTATGGTGCAGACATTGTATTATGACCCAAAACTATGGGTCATGAAAGCAGACTTTGTAAATCAAGGCGATGTAGTAATATACACGAGAGTGCCGCCGCAAGTATTTGCGCAACTGCAAGATCGTGCCAAAGATAGCGGCTTCCATCATGTGGGAGGTGCGTTCTGGCAACTGATACGCACCAATCATTGTGGAGTGTATAAAAGAACAGGCAGTAAGTATAACTATGTGTATTGGGTAAGAGGTGAGCGCAAAGGTAAGCGGACTAGTGAGAAAGAGTTAATGCCCATAGTGACACAGAAGAAGCAGAAAGCTCCAAAGACTAAAGAGCCGAAGATACCTGTGACATTAGAGATGCAACGCATAGCGCGAGAGAATAAGAAGTTTGAAGAGAAGGCTAAATTAAAAGAGCAATTAAACAAGGCTACATCATCTGACTTGGATGCTATGTTCGAGCAGATGAGACAAGCGAGGAATAATAGGAGATAGTATGTTTCTAAATAAATTGAAGCTTATAGCTTTACGCAAAGATCCCGTGTATGAATGTATCATGCACGATTTAATTGATATGGGTGCTCTTGATGAGAAGCTGGTAACAAGTTACATTGAAAGACCTATAAGCATGGTGTTTCGTAAGAACCCTGTGCCCGCTACTCCGACAGGTGTAAGAAGTGACGAAGGTTACAGCGTGGATGAGTGAGACAGTCATACGCTCTGATGGTGAAGATACAAGCACTCTTGAACCTAACCCAACTAACTCTATCCAAGAGAAGTTGGGTCGTGTGTTAATAGAGCTGTATGACCTTGCTGTGTGCGTGGCATCTGACTTTCAACAGATGCACCATAACTTCACAGGATGTGAGTTTGATACATTTCATAAAGAGATATTGAAGACATACTACGAAGAAGCGGGAAATGATTACGATGAGCTGGCAGAGAAAGCAAGAATGTTTGATTGTGTTGTGCCAAGTAGCACGAGTTCTGCCACACGCATAGGTTACATGGCTAATGACATAATGTTACCTTGTGATAGATGCTATGCTATTGATAGAACGGATACGATATTACAAGTGCTAACTGATAATTATAGAATGGCATATAACTTGTTTAATAATTTAGAGGATTGCTCCATGTCAATAGGCATAGCGAACTTCTTACAGACAAGGCTAGAGTATTGGACAAAGGAACAGATGTACTTCAATAGAAGTAGAAAGGTTAGTGTAGCGAAGGATGAGTAACGATGAGCACATTTAGTTTGTGGAATGGACCAGGCGGCGGAAGTGCTGAGATACCTGCATGGTATGCGCAGAAGCTAGATAATATACTCAATCAGCTCACTGCCTTATCGGATAAGGTAGATGACAATCATTTACATCCTGCTACATCGTGGAGCACAGATAAGCTCTATGTATCTACAGAAGCACAGCTTCCTGGACTCACAGCAGATAAATCAGGTGGTCATAATAATGGCTACATACGCATCACAGATCTCTTAGTAACAGGAGCTATAGAAATAAATCAGCAGATTAAGGCTCACGCAGGCTTGCTCTCTGATGCTCCAATACAAGCAACTAATATAAACGCTACGCAGGACATTACCGCTACTCGTGACATCACTGCCGAGAGAGATGTTATAGCAAAGCGTAACTTACTCGCACAAGTCAATGCTACAATACAAGGCTTGCTTACAGCGAAGCAGAACTTACTCGTAGAAGGTGACGCAGAGATAAGAGGCGACACAGAGCTACAAGGTGACTTAGTCATTGAAGGTGACACAGAGTTACAAGGCGATGTAGATATACAGCAGCCACTTACAACAGCGAGTATAGACCTAGCGCATACGTGGACTGCTCATCTTCCTGCTGCCTTTAACTCCAGGAATGATGATAAGATAATACCTATAGCGAAGCTTAAGTACAAGGATCTTGGCGGAGGTAAATTTATCGTAAAGCCTGCGATCATCTTCGCTTATCAGACTAATGGTCCAACGATAGATGCTTCAAATATAAAGTTCTCTGCGCAAGTAACTGCGGGAGATAGTAACAGCGGACAAGCACAAACAGGCTATGGTGCATTTACCGTAACGTACACGAAAGCAAGCAACATCTCCAATTTACGTTTTGGTATCTACAGCGAGACTTCTTCTGACCATGCAGGAAATGATTATTATTTTGCTATAAAATACAATGAGACTAGTCCTGTAGCTGGTGTTACGTTTGAAGTAGCAGGTATAAATTGTAGTAAGCCTGCAGATCAGTTGAATCAGATGTCCTCTGTAATAGAGGAGCAAGCTACTGATGATGTAACAGCAGGCGTAATACTCACTAACATAAGTAGTGGCTCTTTCGTTGCTTGGAAAGTAGTGGATAAAGCAGGGCACACATATCTTACGGTCGATGAGACAGAGAGCCCTGTAAAGCGAGAAGTATTACTAGGTTATGTAGACACCGATCATAATGGATTGAAAGCTCATAAGCTAGTGCTTCTGACTAATGACAGAGTCATAGTGCGTGACAAGGAGGGTCACAATGAATCTGTAGCTTATCTGTCAGACGTGACTCGTGGTATCATATGGCAGACCGCTGTGCGTATTAGCACGGCTGATATGACGGAGTTAAACGCTCTCGGTACTAGCTTTCCTATATCCAATAATCCTAATATACCGCCTGCTCCATTTATGGATGAGGATCTGGCACTTGTGCGTCATTATCCTGCGGGAGATAGCGAGACACCAGCACTGCTTAAGTATAGAGCATCTAGCGGCACTTGGGACTTTGTGCAACAATATCCTAAACCTGCTAACAGCTTGGCATATCAGTGGTTCGGGTATAGAAAAGAAGATGATCATGACACATTCTATGGTCACAGCTTCATCGTATGGCAGCCAGACGATGCTCCTCCGCTTGATTGGAGTTACATTGACTTACCTCTTGAAGAATATCGCACCATTGAGGAGCAAGATGCTATAGATCAAAAGATAAATGCAGCTGCTATCACCGTGCCTGATTGGCTTGAGACACACCAAACAAAAGACTTTGGCTTTGGCATATCTCCCAATCCAGCGTTCATTGCAAATAAGCCTGTAACAGGACTCGCTGTGCTAGATGGCGGAACTTATGATGATAGTGGCACGACCAATGCTACAATATATCAATATGTAGTGGATGCAGGTATTTATGACGTTGACGCAACTAATCCTGTGCATAATGCTATAACACAAGGATTTGTTAGCAATTATACTAACGCTATCATGAAGACTATGTCTGGTACTACAACACCTGTGTCAGATCCTAATACGCCTAATGTGTTGAAATGGGATACGGTTGGTCATAAGTTGTGGATGGACTCAGGTGATGGCAACAATGTGTATTTACTAGCTACAGCGGGATTTGATCCTGATGAGTATGTTAAGAAAGTGTCTAGCACAACGCAAGTGCTACAGACTAATGTAGCATTTTATGCTCCTGCTAACTCTGGTGCATCAGGCTTCGGCATAAAGTATGATGATGGATCAGGGGGGTCAGCGGCACAGCGTAACTTGATACGCCTAAATAGAATAGGTGGCAGTCAGCCAGATACCATAGATGTAGGTGATGTGTATTATGCCTTAAAGGTGTATGGTAGAGTTGATGCCAAAGCACAATATGGTGCATCTCCAAACATGAAACCTGCTGATGGTCGCATATTATATGCTAGTTTTGACGAGAATAATCAGCCAAGAGAGACTGACGCATTAGCGCAGATGAATAAGGATATAGAACCTATTTATGTGGCACTAAATGATGCTATCAGTAACGTAACAGCAATATAGGAGTTAAGTATGCAAGTAATTGGTTCGTATGGTATACAGCAGTTAATAGATTACTCAGGTCAGCCAGCTGGTGTTAAAGCGGCATTACAAGGTATTAACACCTTGCTCTATATGGAGACAGGCGATGACTTAGGCTCTGTAGCCATGCTTTCAAATGTAGGCATATTACGCTATGATGCTACTCCAGCACCTGCTGGCATATATCTATACACAAACACTAATACTTCTTTTCCTCCTATAAATGATGAGGCTAAATGGACTCGTGTAACATCTGCTGTACTAGGTGCTACAACACAGAACATTACTTCTTGGGCACAAACGATTAACGCAGGGTATGGCATAGCAAGCGGCTTGCTGTCGAACATGAATAAAGTGCCCGCCATGCGAGGGCACTTCTACTACGCATGGGATACACGACAACTATACATATATGCTCCTGACTCAAATCTAGGTGCTACAACGCTAGGCTGGCGTTTATTGTCTGATGGTGGCTTTGCTGGAACAGATGCCGAATTACAGAGGAAGCTTGGAACAACACGCATACTTGTGCCTGCTGCTACAGGAACTGCGTTCTCTTTTGCGGGTAAGCAGCTGAATGACGTAGTGCAGGTATCTATCACGCAAGTGCAATGGCTAGATGGATCACCTCCCACACCTAATGAAGGTAAATGGACTAACCCTCCAAATAGTGATCAGTTAGTAGGCTCGCTTGTTTGGGATACGGTAAATAATATCTTTGGTATAGTCTATGCTCCTTTGGTATCTAATACTTATCCGCAGACGTGTAATGTGCGCATAATTCTTGTAGTTGGTAATGCTACAATAAGCATAGTGGATAAAGATGATCCTACTATCATACATGGCTCATTTACCACAAATCAAGCTACATCCGCTAATATAAAAATACCACATGTTGGTGACGGCACTATCACGTTTCAAAATAGTGATGCTACAACAGACCTTGATTCATTCAAAGTAAATCAGGATGCAGATAAAGTCATTAAGCTAGGCAATGCTACCCTTAAGCTAGTTAATTCAAATGGAGCTAATCCTACAACCTATGGAACATTTACGGCTAACGCAAGCACGGATAAGACAATCACCTTGCCTAATGCAGCTAATAACGGACAGATCACGATACAAGATAATAAAGCAAGCCCCGCTACTCCATCGACTTTCGGCACATTTACCGTAGATCAAGCAGGTGATACCACGATCAGTATTCCAGCTGTATATGATGCTACTATCACGATAGATGACGAGGATCAGCACGCATCACCAGGCTCAGGCAATCATGGAACATTTACCGTAAATCAGAGTGGTGACAAGACCATAACTATTCCAGCTGTGCGTAATTCTACTATCACGTTACAGGCAAAGAGAGATACTACCACTGCTGAAATAGGTCACTTTACGCTAAATCAAGGAGCTAGTGATACACTTGATATAGGCAACGGATTGATTACACTTACGAATGCAGGCGGCACAACAACATACGGCACATTCGGAGTGAATGATACAGCTAGTAAGTCGATTGCTCTAGCTAGTCAAGCTAATGATGCTACTATCACTATCAAGGATAGTGATCAAACAGGCACAGAGAAGATTGACACATTTACCGTAGACCAAGCCACTGATAAGACAATTACTATTCCAGCTGTGCGTGATACACCTATTGACTTTATAGGCTATGGTTTAGACAATGCTTGGACACGTTCAACAACTCTAAATGCCTTAGCCACTGCGCCAGCAACAAGGATCACAATAGCTACAGCCAAGTATAATGGTATTTACCTTGATATAAGCAACCCTACCCTTGCACCAGACAGCTCGCTTAACTATGGCTTCGTGCGCCTAGACGCAACAGCTAATAACCGCATGATAAAAGAGCATCTTGAATACCTTGGCTATAGCACAAAGTATAATCGTGATGTAGGTATAGGAGGAGCTTCTGGCACTTATGGTTGGATAAATGAGCATATAGATTTTACAGGGCTAGGAGACTATGGACTATTCGCTAATGATGTGAGTATAAATATCGGGGGTAACGCAGCTCCTTCCGATTGGTATTCACAACTAAGCAATAATCAAGGACCACAGCAATATGAGAGACATATACAGCTTGATCCAATAGCTAATAACAGCGTGTTTGTAGAGCACGTGTTGCTAGATCGCACTGACCTTAGCTCAGGCTATGAGCATAGCCTAAATGTAGTAGATTCTAGCACGTCTAATACTACACGGCTTGGCCTATCAGGCACTAACTTAAAGTATGTAGATACACAGCTCGTTAGCACGTCTTCTGATAGCTCGATTACAGAGTATCTGATGGATACAGCAGGTAGCGGCACAGGCTTCAAGCAGAATGTGGCACTAAGCGGAAATCGCGCAACAGATAGCAGAAGCCTTAGCCTTATCGGAAATGATGCAATTACGTATTCTAGAAGCACAGATCTTAATCCATCAGGCACTAGTACTATTAGAGAGTCGCTATCCATAGACCCATCAACTACGAATGGCTATGAGCATAATGCAGAGTTTAGTAGTGGTGCGTATAGCGTTAGTGATAAATATAATATAAATGCCTCGACACTTGCGTATACATATCAAGTTGATAATCTTGGACCCGCTAGAAGCTATACGTTGGATAAGGCAATTACAGGGACTACAGGACCTCGTGATAGGTCTATAGTAAGTCAGTCACTATACTCAATGAACATGATACTAAACGGAGACAGCACTTCGCAAGCTGCTCAGATAGTGCTTGGTCGCGCAAACTCTAGCACTCCTGCATCACTATTTAACATTATGCTTGTTGATGACACTAGCCGCCTTACGGCTACGTTAATGTCAAGTAGATATAGCTATGCGCTTAAGGCAGATACAGACCTACTCCAGAAGCAAGATGCTTCAAGCATTATAGCAGATGCGCAATCTGCAATAAATAATAGCACTATTACATTTGAGTATGCTAATGGCACACAGATAAGCACATTTACATTAAATCAAGCTAGTGATGTCACGATAAAGTTAGATGATGTAAATAATGGACAGATACGCATACTTAACTCTGACGGCACATTGCGTGGTGCATTTACCGTAAATCAGTCAAATAATACAGATATTACATTACCTGCTGTGCAGACATTGTATAGGCATACGACTAACGCACAGATAAATGCTCCTCTTCCATCAGGAGGCAATGTCATGTTACAATTCACCTTCGTGCAGATAGACAAGAAGGCTACTGCGTATTCAAGCTTTCAAGAGATGTGTTTAGCGGCAAGTAAGATAGATGAAACAGCTTATGGCTCGCCTTCATGGGTGAGCGTTGAGTTCATACCGCAGGCTGTGTCTAACGCCACTGAGCAAGTGATTGATGCTAAGTATAGCTTCCAGCAAGATCCTGTAGGGCAGTTCAAGAGCAAGCTTAAATATACCATAGCGGATCTAGGGGCTATGGGTGCAGTTACTAATATGCTTGTCACAGGTGATGTAACAGGCAATAATTGGCAGCCATTGTCGCTTGTGAATGACCATGTGTCAACTTGCATTATGCAGTAGAAGGAGGCTTCATTGAAGTCAATTAGAAGTTATGGTACAAGAGGTGGTGGTGAGTTCCATCCAAGTGGTGTGTATGCTCGCTACTCTGGTGGTACAGGCAGATCACGTGACACAGATATAGACTTTCTTACAGATCAAGGTAACGAAGGTCCTGGTAAAGTAGCGGGTAATCTAGGAACGCCTACACCTGGTCAAGTAGCCCAGCGTAATAAAGAACGTCAATCTGCTCTAGAGAGACTGCTTAATGATCCTAGTGAGCTTGAAGCAATAGGTCCGATACCTGAACGCATACTAAAGGCTCTTAAAGCGAAGCAAGAAGTAGGTCCACAAGTAGGTGAGGGTAAGCAAGCACCTCCTGAACCTAAAGCCATTAAAACAGAGCTTCTTGAGAAGTTGCTTCATGGCGCAGACCCTGACATACTTATGAAGGAAGGTGGATACACGCAAGGTGACTTCCGCCGTCTAGCAGAGTTGTATGCAGGAGAACCTTACCTTAGTAACAAAGGTGAACTATACAAGAGTAAGAAGCTCCAGACATTTACACCCGCTGATTGGGGTCGCCATGTGCTTGCCGCATATATAGAGGCAGGTGGTTCACCAGGCGGTGAAGTAAAAGACGTGCTTACAGGAGATATGAAAGAGCGGCACGCCATGAAAGTGGGGGGTATTACACCACAGATATTAGGCAGGCTCGCTGACCCTGATAAAGTAGACTATGATAACTTGCTCTCTGAGGCGAATGAGATACCTTATAACTCAAATGTGTATACGGTTGATATGCGTGAAGATGTAGATCCTTTCAAAGATATAATGATGAAGATCCGCAAGCAGGCATTAGCCGCTTCTACACACATACCAGAGAACACGCACAAGTGGCTAGACACGGTAAATAAGACACTTGCTAATGCTTACGATGACGCAAAGAAAGCGTCAATACATAGGGATACACCTGACTTGAATATCGATGACCCGCTCGTGAAGATAGCCCGTAAGTTATATGACAAAATGCCAGAGGATCAGAAGCAAGGAACTTTCGAGGAGTATGCTAAAGCGCAGTATGACGCTGCACAACCTAAAGTACCAAAAGCTGAAGGAAGCACGGTAAAAGGAAATGTCACATTACGCACAGTTGATGTAACTCCTGATGATGAGAAGCAACATCGTGAGAAGCAAAAGGTATATGAACAGATATTTGAAGATGTGGATACAGAGCCTCCTGTGATAGTGGAAAAAGAGATGTACACTCCTGGACCTATACCGAAGCTTAACGCCACACCTATAGATGATGTTCCAGGCGTAGGTATCGATGCTGTATTGCATGAGGGTGCTAAAAGGCGTGACGATCCACTAGGGCGTAACCCCATCACAAAGACTATTGATACGTTGGATCTGATAGCAAAGACTTTGCCTGATGAGCTACAACCTATGCGACAAGGCGATGTGGATAGATCACTGCCCAAGTCTACACCTTCAGTTATATTGAATAAGAAATCTATTGATTAGACCATAGTTGCCATGCGGCATACCACTCCTTCTGTGACATATACAACCAGAATTGTAGATACTCGTCAGTCACAGAAGGATAGTCGTACCAATGCTTCAAGATATGAAGAGCAAGCATCTGGTAATTGTTTTGCAAGTCAAGTGTCAAAGCCCTGCTATCTCACTCTTTGTTTTCATCTGGCTGTATAACGCATCCCAATGTTGCTCGTTCATATTAGGTTTGGTCTGCGTTCTATCATCCGCTACAATCGTCAATTCTTGACCGAACTTGTTCTTGAGTATCACATACACACCCTTGTGATTTAACTCTCGTGCTTTACACAACTGCGCTTGTAAGAAGTCCACGCTCCATTCTTGCTGAAATAAGATACGATGAGCTTTCTTGGCTCGTGCTTTCTCTGCTTCTACATGAAGCAAGTCCTTGAACACCTGCCACATTATAACACCTCCACATAAGAGCACTGCTTGAGTATGTTCAATATCTCTTGCTCGTATGACTTCTGCACTTTTATCTTGAGTACCTTGTATTCCGACACAGGCTTTGTGACAGGAAGCTTTATCTTCGGTGCTTTAAGGTGCATACCATGCACACTTATCTGCGGACTGCCTTCAAGAAATGCCTTCAAACCTTTCGTGGTTATCTTGCCATACTGCGCGTTAATTTGTAGCAGTGACTTCTTCGCTTCGTCAAGTGTCTCCGCTCGCACATATATCACAGGATACTCTTGACCTAATAACGCAGGCTCTTGCATAGCAAGATGCTGTATGGCGGCATAGCGACCATGACCATCTATCAAGTGGTTCAAAGTCTCTTGCTTCCATATAACGAAGGGCATGAGTAAGCCATCATTAAGCAAGCTATCTGCTAATTGCTCTATATCCTGCTCCGACCTATGTTTCAATGCTCCTTGAAACGGAAGCATTTGATTAAAGGGTAATGTGTCTGGCACATCACATTTGTTAACTATCATGGTATAAACTCCATTACCTGCATATCAAGAGGCAGGTTCTCTTCTGTATAACACTTGGGACACTTCACTAATGCACCAGGTGACGAGCGTGTCCAATACTCTTTCTCGCATACATCACATCGCACATTTACCCATCCGCTTGCATCACTCCACATATAATCAGGCATATCTACCGTTACTTGTCTGCCATAGTATGTCTCTTCAAATAGTTGATCCATCGTACCATTGTCAGCAACCGCGAGATACATATAAGGTTCTATGTGGTTAGGTGCATAGCCCTGATACATTAGTGTAACTTTCATTAAAAGAACGTGTGCTCCTTCTCATAACGAGGCTTGGTGCGAGCTACAGGCTCGGCATACCCTGAGGCATCTGTCTCATACTCATAAGGGCTGTCACTCGGTGCTTTAGCTTCGTTCTTACTGCCTAGTAATGCTAGGTCATTTACCGTAAGACGGAACTGCATAACCTTATTACCTTCCTTATTGGTATAAGAGCTATCCTCCAGCTTACCTGTGATACCTACCATCTGACCTTTGACCAGATATTGACACACGGCTTCACCACGCTTGCCCCACAATACGCAATTAAAGAATTGTGTCTTCTTGTAATCACCAAAGCCTGTGTTGTTCGCAATACTAAACTCGACAATCGTCGAGCTGTTGACTTGCTTACTTACCGCATCGGCTGTAAGTCTTCCTGTGAATGTAACATTATTTACATCAACCATTATAACTCCTTCTTGTGGCATATACCACAAGTATTATACTGACCATTGCTTGCCTCCTGTCTCTTGTGCGACTTTCCAGATGTCATCTTTCCAATAGCCCCATGTTGGACCTACCTCGACATCTACACCAAGTGGCACATTAAGCGTTAAAGCGTTCTCCATTATGTTCTTAAGCTCTTGCAATGCTTCTAGTCCTGCGGGACTTGGATCTACTGACACAACTAGCTCATCATGCACTTGTAAGTGTAATGTCATGTAGTCAAAGCATCCTGCGCAATACGCTTTACTCATTGCTATCTTCACTATATCTGCGGCAGAGCCTTGTACCAGGTGATTTACCATGACATAGTCCTTCCATTCCATCTTACCTGTTCTCTTGCTGTATGCTTTAGGAGGTCTATGTAGCAGGCGTTGTCCCAGAGAGTACATATAACCTACTCTAGCTATCTGTTGCTGTATGTCGAGAGCAGTTGCTCGCACAAATGGCATCTTTGTTATGTATGTGTTATAAACATTCTGTGTATATGCTATGAATTCTTGCCCCGCTCTTTGCGCGGCTTCTTTGAACTCCTTATGTCTGTCTTTGCGCATTGTGTCAAGTCCCATGCCATAAAGCACTCCGAAGTTAAATGCTTTAACTAATGCTCTTTCTGTTATACCTGTTAATTCTTGTGCGACTTTGTGGAAGTCCACGCCTCTGCGCACCATATCTCGTGCTTCATCACTCCCCGCTCCTTTGGCAAGTGACACGAAGACACGATATTCTATTTGCTTATAGTCTAATGCGGCAAGCAACTTGCCTTCTTCTGGCAAGAATAATGCTCTCATCTCTTGACCGCCTTTTTCTGGTATAGAGGCTATGTTTTGAAGATTAGGGTTTGCGCAACTAAAACGCCCCGTAAGTGTTCCGTTCATAGCCCCCTGCGCCTCACGCTGTGTAGGATAAAATGTAGGATGTAACCTGCCGTTTATGCAATTCTCTACTAATTTTGTGGTAAGTGTATTAACTTGATTTTGTAAGCGTTTAGCTCGTGTGATTTGCTCGGCTAATGGATGATCTATCTGTGCTAATGCTTTGTGATCCCAGCTATCATTGCCGTTCTTTGTCTTAAGTGGTGTCTGTATGCCTAGTCTATTGAAGCAAGCACCTACTTGCTTGGGTGAAGATATGTTCTCTAACCCGTAATGTTCGTGTATGTCGTAAGTTAAAGCGTTTAGTTGTGCTAGTGTCTGTCCCGCTAGAGCGTCACGCTGTTGCTCATCGAGGCGTATGCCATTGCTGTGGAGCAGCCATAGAATAGGATACATATGACACTCCAGGTCATTCACTGCTTGTAAAGCATTCTGTATTAGGATAGGTTCTTGCTTGTGAAACAACTCCCATGTTGCTTTAACATCCTGCTCGCAATACTTGGCTTGTATCTCGAAAGGAACTTGATCCATGTGCTCTATTGCTTTACCCTTAAAGCCATGTGCGTCATACCAGGATTGCACGGTATCCGCATAGTTCTTACCTGTAACCTTGTGTCGCTCACAGCAGGCTTCTAATGTGTAATGTGGATAGTATTCATTGATAAGTCCTTCTCTTGTCATCGTATCTTCAATACGCCCGTTTATCTTGTAGCCATATCCATTGATTAGCCAATCGGTGTCATACACTCCGTTATGAAATATCTTTGTATCTTCAGAAGCAAGCCAATCTTTGAGGCGCGGGTCATCTGGTCGCACGACAATGCTGTCGTGTCCGTCATATAATCCGACACAAGTAATCATACCCTTGTGTCGGATTGCACCGCACCCTAGCCCTTCGTGTATGCAAGGGTCATACGTCTCAATGTCTATGGCTATCTTGTCCATTAAACTGCACCCCTAGCTTTGACATCGTGCTCCATAGCTCTAGTTCTTTCTGCGCTCGCTGATTTACCTTCAAGTTACTTGGAGGAGCATACGCCGCGACATCTTGCACTTCCGCTACACATCTTTCGTGTAGCTCATCCATGTCCTCACATAGCGCGCCTTCGATGTGTAGATCCTTGATTGCCATTACATATCCGAGCTCTATGGCTCGGACATATACACGCATCATCTTGTCTCCTAATAAAATATACCCTTCAGTCTCTACACAAGGGCTAAGTCTACGGATACACCGACTTCAATTACTTATGCAGTATCTGCTGTATCTCGCTGTAGTAAGCGTGAGATACAGCATCCTCATAAAGTGCTAGAAAGTCTACTTTACGATTCTTCATGCTTTCTTCTCCTTCTTATTTGCATACTTCTCATAAGGCTCTTTAGCCGCTTTGCGACACATCTCGTCATCAGGCTTTGCTTCTGGAACATAAGCCCCTTTCCCTGTGGCGACAGATGACTCATCTTGATATGGATGGCTTGTCGTTACTCTGATGGTCGCGTTAGTAGGAACAGCGGGTTGTAGCAACCCAAGCATTACTGATGCTAGTTCAGGTAAGGTCGTAAGACTTTTGTTTACTACCTCGTCTATTAGCTTCTGGTAAGATAACTTATTAGGCGTGAGCACTAGGTAGTTTGGCTTTGTATTAGGCTCAAGGACTACGTTTACTGAAATGTAGGTCTCTGACCATATAGCGGTATCATAGTCGAAGATATACACACCTGATTTGATGTGCCATTCTGTCACATCTTGCGGACCTTCTTCACGGGAGATAATGTCATTCCATAGGGCGGGCAGTCCTTTGAGCTTGTCCACCAGAGCATAGCACGTATAACCATTATACGTTACACATCTGTCTCGTTGCCATAAGGCTTGTTGCAATGTCTTTTTTGCAAGCATTTTATACCTCCCCTTCAGCAGGACCTGCTATAAGCAACCTGGTCTTCTGCTCCAATGCAGGTGTCACTATACCTGTAAAGAAGGCCTTCGATACATAGGACACAAACTCTGCTCCACTTACACAATAGAATGTGCCACGAGGATCTTCATACGAGCCTATGTTAAGTCTCCATACCGTCTGATGAGGCATGAGAAACTTACCTGACTGCACGGGGTGCTTAACCATCGAAGCGTCACGCATAAACCTCTCCATCTGCCTAACGGATGTGCGACCTGGTGTGAAGGTGAGTATCTGGTTATCTGTGACACTAGCCAAAGCAAAGACATAGGTGTCAAGCACACTATAGCCTGTCTTCGGATTGGTCATGCTAGGTATCTTTTTACCTGGCTCGACCATCTTGGTCACTTCAATAGAGTAAGGCTCATACACACCAACCGTGCCACCTTGCTTATCGCGCTCTTGCCATATAGGTTTGAACGCTAGAGGCGTGACGACTACACTTGTGCCATACTCCTCACCTGTAGCGGAGTTGTAGAACACCCCCGCTTTAATCTTGCCGTCTCTCACGGCTTGCGAAAGGTTTTGCGCAATGCTCAGATAGGCTATGCTAGAGCCTAGTCCTTGCAATGCTTGCGCCACCTCATCAGGTGACACACCGCCACCTAGAAACGAAAGATCATCGTTCTGGGAGGCTTGCGTTGCCTGTGCTACTTGCTCAACCCCTGTGGGACTAGCGTCAGCAGCATTTGACTTAAATAACGCCATTTACTCTCCTTCCCTATTTATAGCATAGGTGCTCTAAATATAGCTACTAGCACCATTGTGATAAATGCTCCGACAATGAGCCATACTACACATTGAATAACCTGCTTGCGAGCAAGCTTGTCGGCTTCTCTATCACAATAATGCTGAAATAGTTTTTGTTCAAAGGGACTTATATGCTGTAAGCCGTCACCGATATACCACCTGCATGACGGACACTTCTTGCTACATCCACGCTTCTTATGATAAGCGCAATTTATGCCAAAATTAGTTACTTCTTCGCCTAGATTAAACATCTCTTTTCCTCTGTTAAAAAGCCCTGTAGCAGATGGGGCGTTGCTACAGGGCGGGAGTATAAATGCCTTACTTCGTTAAACTCTTGATAATGAAACCACTCTTCAAAGGATCTGTCGTATCTGTAAAGCGTTCCAATACACGACCATTCTTTGCCCAACGGACAAGATAGCCAGGATTGAACATACCGACCTTCTGCAACACTTCGAGATTTGTGACCTTCTGCCCGACCTGCGGGTTCGGGAACAATTTCAAGAAGATGTCTGCACGACCTTCGCCTGTGGACTGCTTTGCGCTCGGTTCTGTGACGAGTTTGATGTCTGCTTTCTCTGCGTCAGTGAACTTGTATCCTGACGCTTCGACTTTAGCAAACAAAGCCCGAAGGCGTTCAACCGCCGCTTGTTTCTTGGCGCGAGCCTCTTGCATTTTCGCTACACGAGCCGCTGTGGCGGCATCCATTTCTTTTCCAAGCACGGGTTTCGTGCTACTTGACGGCGCAGAAACCTGCGCACCTTGCATAAGTGCCATAAATTTTCTCCTTTGCGTTTCTCACGCAATTAAATGATGTGCCTATTATATCACAAGACAAGACCAAAGTCTTGGTGTTACGTAACAAATTGTTCGTTGCTTGCAACATCATTATCTATTTGCTTTATTATCCGTGAGTACTGCCTTTCTATCCAATAACGCTTCTCTGCGTCACTGCGCTTATACTTTTCGAGTTGCTTTTCTACTTCTTCAAAAATCTGGTCGTGCGTGTAGCCAAACTCACGCAGAACCCGATAGGCGGGAAAAAAGAACTCTTGCCTTCTGCCTTCCCATCTGTTATGCGCATAACCCGTTTGGAAAAAATACCCTAGTGCAAGGTCGTAAGCAGCATCCAAATACTTTTTTTGACCTGGTATTAAATGCTTACCTAATACGCTTTCCATTGGATGTATTTCCTCATCGTGTAACCAGACTTCATATGCCTCACGCCACTTACAATGATATACATTATTCCAATTCTGCGCAAGAAGTCTTTGCTTACCAACCAATGTAACATCTATCGTAGTATCATTGATACGTCTATCAGGTTCTAGATCATGTCCTGTAAAGTGTTCCTCTCTAATCATGGTATAAGGAGCACGAGTTAATCTAGCGGGATCTCTTGTAGTAGGATCAAATATCAAGTCTTGTGTAGAGAGCGTTGCTTTAAGATACCCGTCAAGCCACTCTCGCTCCTTGAGAGTGTCAGGAGGGTCATCTACACGCACCAAGATATGTAGTGACTTGCCACCACTATACACTACACGACACGCGATACCATCATTAAATAACTTCGTTGCTACAGCATCCTGTATCTTCAGACGGTCAGCGTAAAACACTTCCGCATCCATTCTGCCAAAGTTATTCTTACGCGCTAAAGCGTTCTCTTGACGCTTCCGCACATAAGACACTTCATCTGCTTCAAGTAAGAAGGTATCCATATGCGCTACATTAGCAGTGCAACGCAGGGCTTCCATGCCTGGCTTTAATTCATTCAATGTTTCATAAGCACCTTGCTCATCAGGTCCTCGTAGACTATACCTAACACGCCTGCCTATTCTATCTTTCTCCTGTGTATCAGTTAGGCTTGCACCTACCTCTACTTTACTTTGTGCGTGGCGTATTGCTTCATCCAACTTAACGTTATCTGCGACTTCTTTTGGCACAGGCACGAGATATGCTGTCGGACTATAGCGTGTCTTGTTCTTGACATTAGCAAAGCCCCCTCCTGGCGGATCTCTACTATCAAGTAACTTGAGATCATAGTTATCACGTAACCATGCTCGTAGAGATATTAGACCTTTATCCACAACAGAGTGAGGTATAGGCTTACCATTCGGGTCTACGAACACGGCTTGCATATTCAGAGCAATCTTCTTAATAGTAGAGTTACGTGTCCCTTGTTGAAAGATAGGTATCACGCCGTTCACATCTGCGACATAGTTATCCAAGTAAATAGTTTCACCATACTCATCGGTTAGCTTATAGACCATGTGCCCTTCTAGGAAGGACTGCTTAACGAAAGGTAAGACTGCTTCTAATATCTGCTGTATCTGCACTGCGTCAGTAGTTCTAGGCACACTGAAGCATCTTTTCGCGGCATCTGTCTGCGGGAACTCTGTGAGTATCACTCCCGCACAATCCTTCTCGTGATACAAATCATACATGAATTGCTGCACTGCTGCTTTGTTATCTCGAAAGGCTGTGCCGACAACTCGGCGCGACTTGTCTACGCCATATAGCTTAAGAAATACTTCATCCGCTAAATCAGACGTGCTTCTCTTAAATGTTTCATCTCCTTCCATAACCATAAACCTCCGTTGATCCTCCGTGTCAAACTTCAAAGGAATAATATCATTGCTAGTTATCACCAGGTCTAAATCATTGCGTTGAAATGATGCGTCAATACCTTTGCGTTCCTTGCGCATATCCTCACCTGTGACGATTGCCTTGATAGCAGAGAGGGCATTATGCGGGTCGTTCTGCATTTTCTCCTCTATGCACAAGATAAGTTTATCCGCATACTCCGAATTGAACTTGTCGTTTGAATTGAACTGCGGGGGCACTGCTACATTGTGTGCACCAAAGAGCGCCTTGCATATCGAGTTCACGAATGATGACTTGCCTGTGCCTTGCCCTTGACATATAAATATAGGCACGACCTCCGTTCTGCGCGTAGGGTGTAGCATCTTTTCGCGTAACCACCGCATGACCCACGGATAGCAGTCACCAGATATGTGCTTAAGCAACTCATATACATACCAGATGTCTTCACCTGTGTTCTTTGCGAATTGTGGATAGGGTTGCACACGATTGAAGGTGCGTGTTAGTTCGTCATACGAACCAAACTCCGTGAAGTAGTCTCTACGATACAAGGGTTGCAAGCCGTCAGATGCTCTCTCGGACAGCGCAAAGTGCTCCCATGTTCTAGTCTCATCAGGTTGCCACACGATAGGCGTGGCTTCTTTCTTGTCGCTTATTGTGTAGAGATAGTTCTGCACGATACGCCTAAACACATGGGGTAAATACACACGACCCTCTGAGTCAGTGTAGTAGTTCTTACCTGACGCAGAGTATGCTACCATACCGATGTGACAATCCTTTGCGAACTGCGCACAATCCTCTTGTGTCGCGAAAGGCTTACCTGCCCTACTTTCAATGCGGCGTCTGACCATCTGTATCTGCTCGTGAGAAGCATCATAGTTCTCACCGAACAGATTAGCGTAGTCAAGATCATGTAGTGTTTGAAGCATAGGCTATACGCTTGATAAAGTAACATCCATAACCGTGCTAAAGTGCATACATTCTGGTATGTCCTTTTCCTCTATCTGCGCCACCCCTCCTTTTAACCCTAATTGTGACAATAGAAATGATTTAAGTGCCATAGTATTCACATCCGCTTTCTTATTGAAAGGTATGCCTGACTCTTCAAGAGCGTCAAGCTGTGAACCATCTACTTCTGCCTTCTCTTTTAACAAGAAACTCCCGCCATGCTCCTCAAGCCATTGCTGTATGGTGCGTTTATCAGCGTCATTCTTATTAGGCGAGCAGTAATACTTGCGCACAAGAGCCACTTGTGTTCCATCCTCGCCTGTCAGTTGCTCGATACCCGCAGACAGCATACTTGACACAACTACCTTATCCTTGTATCGGAGGTAGTCATGCTCGGCTTGCTTGGTGCGTTCTTGTAGGTCTAGCCACACTGCTTCAAGCTCATGTAGCTTACCTATCTTGCTACGGATGTCAGCAATAAACGCACTGCTGTCACGAGTATCATTTAGATAATCTAGATCTTCCATCTGTTTCTGTCTCCTTATCCAGATACTTCTTGAACACTATACCAGGCATCTTCATATCATCTAGGCTCTTGGCAGATTTGATATGATCACGATACTTGTCCCATGCTTCTGGAAACCATTCATTGTCGCCGTGTTACGTGATGAGTTTATCAAGCAATGCGCAAATAGCACCAGGCAGGTCGTTGTAAAAAATCTTTGTTTAGTTTCGACATAATTTCTCCATTATACCACAAACGAAGCGGAAAATAAATAGTGTTACGTAACTATATTATTTTCCAAGACACAAAATCACTACGCCAATCCAGAAGGCTATGCTAATGAGGCGCACGGCTATATCAATGTCCCACAATGTAATCATCCTAGTACCTCCATTAGCATATCACCACCGACAGCTCTTGGCTATCTTCCATATCATAAGTAAGAATAGCGTAATTCCGCCAACTATAACAAGTGCCTTTGCCACACCGACTAATTCTAATAATACCGCTTCACTCATGCGAACACCATCCTTGCTATGAATATAGCTCCAAGTATCACTAAAGCAGATAGCTCAAAAGAAATTAGCACAATAGCTACACGCGCTACCTCATCCGCTTTAAGTGCTGTGCCCACTAGAATAGTCGCGAGTGTTATAGATACTAAGACAAGTATCACGGCTATTACCTTCTCTAGTGTATCCATTTAAGCACCTCCCCTAGATCAAAGCTGCCTGCCGCGATAAGTAGCTTCTGTATCTTATCAAGTATATGCAATACATATAGCAGCTCTAGCACCTTTGCCACAAATGCAAATGACACGAGCACGAGAAGTATTATCAGCCCTACATTCTTAAGTGTGTCACGAACCTGCTTGCGCTTTACTTCTCGTTCCTTCTCTTCCATCAGCATTAGCCTCTGGCTCAGTGTAGAGATCTGCTGACGGATCTCCTGAGCTTCATCCTTTGCTACACTCATATAATCTCCTTGAGGTCTACGCCTCTAATGTAATCGAGCAACTGCTTCTTCTGCTGTAAAGCAGAAGTAACCTTCGTGTCGACCGTATCATAGTTAACATAATCCGTGTAGACACAAGGATGCTTTTGCCCTGTCCGAAATATACGCCCTTCTACTTGAAGCCTATCCTCAAGCGAGAAGGTATTTGAGTAAAAGAACATCTGACACGCATTCTGTAGATTAAATCCTTTGCCAATTACTCTTATGTTGGCAACCATTATATCGTAGTCTCCGTTCTTAAACTCTTCAATACTACCTACTTTTTTCCATCCTGTCATAAGACATACACGATACTTCTTTTCTAGAGCATCGTATATGCGTGAAGCTTCTGCGCTGAACCTCGTGACGATGATGCACGGCTTTGCTACTTCTTCCACATCCTCTAGCAGTAGCTCCATTTTAGGTATCTTGTTTCCAAGCCACACTACTTCACCTGGCTGATAGTCCAAGTCATCTGGATCATCCTCTGGCTCAATGGGACTATTAACAATGAAGCCACTGCTTATCTGTTGCAAGCGTATCAATGCGACAATCTTATTTGCCGCTGTCATCATCGCTGTGTCATACTCGACAAGAAGCCTATGCTCCATATCATTGTATGCCTGCTTCTGCTCCTCTGACATCTCTATTGCTTTCGTATCATACACCTGGTCTGGCATCTCGATACAATCTCTTATCAGCTTATACATTGCTACTTTATCCACGAGTTGCTTGAGCTCATCTATATGCTTGTATGCTCCAGAGTATTTACTCTGGGCGTGAATAGTATTGAATGTATCCTCCGATACGCCAAACAAAGTGTATGCTAATCCGTATTCCTGTATGCCTTTTATCGAGTGCCAGATGCCTTCATTGATGAGTGTCTGTGCCGTTCCTGTTGCTGTCTGTATCGTTGATAACATTCCATAGTAAGCGCGGAAGGAATACCAATTACGACCAAAGAAGTTAGGTTGCAAGAACTCCATTAACGCCCACAAGTCCATTGCTCCATTAGTCGCAGGTGTGCCTGTCAAGATACATCGTGCTACACTCTTGGGTTCTGACGCAATGATACGCTTACCCTTACGCATGACTTCATTGAATTCATATATCACTCTCTCTGTGCGCTTGGCACTCACGCTCTTGATAGATGTTGCTTCGTCAAGTATTATCATGCACTTCGTATCAAGATGATTGTGCCATAGTATAATGTCCTTCCATTTAGAAGGAGTGCTAAATGTATCAATGTTTGTTATCAAGATATGCAAAGCATCCTGTCTCTGGAATGGATATGTATCCTTTGCTCCGCCACTTCCTCCGAAGCATTGCACCTCACGCTCGATGTCATCTGGCAACCACTCTGGCACTTGCTCCATAGCCCACTGAAAATGCACGGCGTTAGGCGCGATGATGAGCAATGAATTGATGTCTCCCTTGCGCCACTTATGTGCGGCTATTGCTAGTGCAGTAGCACTCTTGCCTGTGCCTACTTCAAAGAACAAGGCTATTGCTTTCTCATCCTTGAACCTATCTACTGCTTCAAGCTGATGAGGATACAGCACATCGCCTTTGTATCTCTTGGTGTTCCACTCGTTGTATGAAGCGCGTTTCTTGCGCACACGCTTCGTGGTCTCTGGCTCTACTTCTGATATACCATACAACTCCGCTACACGATCTCTGATAGGTTCGGTCTGCTGTGACTTTAGACGCTCTGCTTTATCCTCGAAGTGATCGCAATAGAACTCACGCTCCATTGTCTCATCCCACTGCGAGCAGTATGCTTCTAGGTCACGATAGGATACGCCACTAGCATCGCTAATGAGTTGCGTTGGCTTCCAATAGTAGCACAGACTACACTGCATTATAGCTCGACCTCCACATCTTCAATCGTGAAGTCTGCTGTGAGTGCCTGCATACCTGTGTTCAATGTGTTGCATAACTCTATTGCGTCATCCTCGTTGAAGAACCCACGCTCTAGCCATGTCACATGAGGAGGCACTGCTGATGTGCCTTGCACTATGTGCGCTGTGATTGAGCCTGGCGTTACTGACTCCATGAAATCAATCATGAATTCCTTGAGGTCCTTCACAAAGATACTCCACTCGATACTATTATCGATGTGATGCTCTATCTGATTGCGCTCTAGGATTATCTCTAGTGCCTGTAGCCAGGCGTCTTTCTCTACTTCTATCATACTCATGTGGTATCCTCCATAGGTTCTAATGCTTCGGTATAGCAACGCACAGGATATATCTCATCGCTATAGCATAACGGGCATAGTATCTTTTGCAAGTTGCCTCGACAGACTTGCCTCGTGACAACAGAACCACACCCCCTTGCACTCATACATAATGCCTCGCTGTGTAACAGCATTGATCTTCTTTTTAATTTCCTCTAGTTTCATTTTAATCTCTTCATTCATCTCTTTATTCATTATTCTCCTCCTGTTGTCTAGTCTCTGTCCAATGATTACTGAACTGCTTTTCAAGATCCTCGATACGCTTCTTGCACTCCGCTATGCGCTCATTCAGCATACCGATAGACATCTGATTTAATGATACTGCTTCTTGCTCATAGTTACTCATAACTGCTCCAATTCATAGACATAAGTAGCAAACTCTCCCGTTAGTAAATCTATATTATACACTAGCCATATAATGTAATCGTATGTCTCATCACGAAATATCGTGCGGGACAGCACAGCATCATACTTACGCATAGCAGATATGACATTAGGTGAGAGATTATGATTTGGAACATACCTAAAGGGCTGTCGTGTCTTGATAGGCGCTAGGCGGCAACCATACTCCTTCATCCTTTCCTTAGCATCATTCTCCACAGCAGTAAACAATGTATCGAAGTCATACTCCCAAGGCCTAATCAGTCGCCACATATAGTATGAGTATATCTTTCCATTTACATCTATATCATATCCATGCACTACGGTCTGCATACCATAGTCCTGTGGCGCACACCACACCGACACGCTTACCACGAATAACAATACCACTCTTTTCATAGATTACTCCTTATTAAGCTTATCTTTTAGATCCTCGACATCATTACGCAAATACACCTTCAAGCTTATCGATACGCGCTAATGCGCTGTTCAATCTGCCCTGTAGATGAAGTATATCGTTACGTATTTCTTTCGCAGTTAAATCAGTCATCCTTACCTCCTTCGCTACTTACATAGCAATTCAACATGAAGTGTATCGCCTCAGATACCTTCTCGAATGGTGCTTCATGCACCCTGATACCTATACCGCCTTCCATGACATCTGTCACCATGCAGTATATGCCTTTGTCGGTAGCCGTGAGTATCCATATATGGTTACCTCGACCCATAGCTTTGGTATAATTGATATGCCATGCCTGCTGTCCCTTGCCAAGCATCTTACTTGGGTCTTTGGCTAATGCCTTACGATGCTTGCACTCTATGAATACTTGCATCCCGTGCCATGCAAACCAGATGTCAGGTATGCCTACACCTGTTCCATGACTTTCTAGGCGTTGCACGAATGCACCGCGCTTGCGTAGTTCTTTAACGAGTGCTACAACGAACTCGTTCTCATTGTTATACATACTCTACGCATGGAGCAGGAAAGGTGGTAAACTGCACCATGCGTTTCGGCTCTTGAAGCCTCGTCAGGAGTATTTATATGCCAGAGCGATTGCTCTGATATGCTTTCCAACACTGCGGGCATAGCACATCGTAGCCTTCGTCAGTGACTAGTATCTCTTTCTTTTTCCCTCCATAATACACGCTCATCGATGCGTTCTCATGCCCGCACTTGCTACATATAGCCGTGAGGTATGTCACATCGTCAGCATAGTTTATTAGACTACTGCCATGCTTCAACGGCTTACCTTCCGCAGATCCGTTAAGCAATGCAATGGTGATGTCATGGCTGTCCCAATGTGTCAAGCACCATTCATCTACATCATCAAAGAAGTTTCCTTCATCAATGAATATCCTGAACTCGTGCAGTGGCACTTCGGATAGCTTCTCGACACGATATATCACATCGTGTATGTCTGCTTCCTTCTCTGTGTGCGTGAGGTATGTCCGTGTATCTTTTGACGACCTCACGAACTGATACTTCTTGCCTGCTATGGTGCATCGCTCCATACGCCTACACAATTCAGTAGTCTTACCACTGAACATCGGACCTATTATTAGGTGTAGCATTACTTCTTCCCCTCATTATCTTGTAATATCTTAATTGCTTCTTGCGCCTGCTCCTCGATGTATGTCCGCACACGCCTGATGGCGCTGATGTAATTGATAGGTATGTCACCGAGCATCCTATTCAAGCACATATTCAATGCTTCATCAATGTGGTGAGAGGCACGAAGCAAGTCATCGGTGCTAGTGTATGTCTCTCCCGCGAAATCAACACATAGATTAGGGTCGTAAGACACAGGCTTCTTTTTGAGTGCTTGTAGCGTGTTCGCGTGTGTCGCTACTACATCCTCAAGTCTCTTACAATGGACTTCTAGCCTTTCGCACCTATGGTTAGTGTCAAACAACTTGTCATACAAGTTATTGATACGCTCATCCATGCGCTGTGCGTCAGCATACTTAAATGGTTTCATTCACTTCCTCCTTGCGATAAGCATCGCATACACCACCAATGTCAATAGTGTTTCCTGCCACTAGATAATGACACTGATAGTCACCAAGTGTATTTTGATATGAATACACACATAATCCACAGCACGCCTCTGGGTATCTGTAATTAGCTTCTTGCTTACTCGGCTTCATACTTATCACATATCCCTAAAGCATTAACATTTGCGTCATTTGCTTCATTGTAGTATGTTATTGTAGCACTTTCCTTGATAACGATACCACATAAGAAGCCTGCGAACTGCCCGTAACGCACATTCGTATGGCAGTGCTTGCACCTCGCACAGCAGTCAACTATACCTTGCACACGATAGTTGTTATGCTTCAGTATCTCACTGTCGCTCACGCTGTGCCTCCTTATCTAGCACATGGTCTCCGTCATTGTAATAGTTCCTCAAGTCCCGTAGCACTCCCGTGCCACACTCAGGACATTTAGATACTCTATCTTGCAACATATCGTTGTGCGGAAACCAAGTGCCACAATCACTACACATAAAGCTCATCGCTCCCTCCAATTACCCCAGATGTATTCTGCTAATCCTGCGAACATCAAGAACACAAAGAGTATGTAGTATGCTGTCATACTTTCATCACCTCTCTTGCTTTCATTGCTCGCTTCAGCATACCTAGCTTCTCTTTATCGAAGCCCTTCTCTTGAAACTCATCATCCACAAATGCTGTGTAAGCATCGCTGTAAGAGAAGTCGCTACATACCGTGCCGTCAAAAGGCATATACACAGGTTGCTTTGTCCTGTGGCACAAGCAAGTGTTGCGCCTGTAGCACGAGCACTGCTCACACGCCTTGATACTTATCGGCTCTTTCATGCCTTCCTCGATGCTCCAATGAATGTAATCGAAGTCATCCTCTGCTATATGCAACGCAAATAATATGCGACAGGCAGCGTGAGCAAGGTTGCTGATATGACTTTCGTCATACTTCGTGCCTAATGAATACGATATGAGGTGGTCTATGGCGTGCTGTATATGCACTCGTGTGTCTTGCTTGCGCCACTTGTCCTGCGGATACTTCTGCTTGCCATACGCATATACCGCTTGCACATCGTCAATCTCTCGTGCTAAATCCTTCGTAATCTTTGCTGTGTAATGCTTCTTTTTCTCGGCTATGGTCTTTGGTGTAGCCCACAACTCGACATGGTCAGCAAGCACACGGAGATGAAACTTCTTATACTCCTGCTTCAACACGCTACTCTCGACAAAATAGTCGCACACTTCTTGTAAATCAAGGGTGTAAATCCTTTCAAAGCGTTCCTGGTCTACGCATACAATCTTAATGCTCTGGCTTCCTAAATCATCTGCGTTGATCAGCAGTGAGTAGTCCTTCACATACCTTATAGGCAACTTGTGAATGGCTACTTCATTGATGTTCTGCTTCATCAGGTCATCACTGATGTCGCACATCTTACAGTCTCTGTTCTTGCTCATAACCTTTCCTCCACTTCTCCATACCCATTGACATAATCCAACGGGTCATACTCTGGGTCATCGTATTGCATACCACAATGCTCTACATCCCATTCATTCATAACAATACCTCCTGATATATTGTTCTATACGCATTGCAAGAGGGGCATTAACTTGCAATGCGTTTCGGCTAATCAAGCCTCATCAGTAGAACTAGAACTTCTATTACTGCAACGTATAGACAGTATAAAACACATAAAATGCTTTACCATTCTCACTCCAAAAAACAGGAGATGCTTTCCCTGTTGGAGAGGACATCACCTTCAACAACATTTCATTATTAAGCGGTATAGTGAAGCCACGCGCAGGACTACTAGAGGCTAATTCAGAGAATGCCGTATAGCCATTTCTTAAGCATATTATACTCCTTAATATAAATATGTTCAAATAAACACCCTGCTCCTAGACACAAGGGAGGATAGCGAAGGGAGCAGGGTAAGCAACGCAGACCTAGTGTCGGTAAATGCCTTTTCTGACGGATGGCAGTCGCGTCATAGGCACTAGGTAATGAGTAATACTATTACTCATTGTGGACTGCGTTAAATAACTCTTTCTGTGATGTATCAACAGGCATATCTAGGTAGGCTTGCTTCAATAGTTGCTCGGCTCGTTGCGCAGTCTTGACAGGCACTACACCCATTGACATCTGTCTCAATTCAGCAACGGTAACATACATCCAATACTGCGGTTCGGCTTTACATCTCTGGTAAATTGCGTCATCAATAAAGCACAGGCTACTGCTGGCGCGTAAGCCTACGCGCATACCTGCTCGCTCCAATACTCTTATGCCATCTATACATACCTCGTCACCTTCACAGAATTCACCAAGTGCTTTAAGCCTGCCCTCTGGCAGCGTGACATTCACGGCTAGGTCAGTAGGGCTAATCATAGGAAAGCATTGTATGCCTTTCACTTTACTCTGGTTCGGTGTGCGAGCAACATATAGATACATTCGTGTCGGTGTGCGTGGGTCATCTATTATAGCAGGTCCGAGATGCTTTGCATACTGCCACTGCCGTTCCTCCCACCATACCTTTGCATAAGAGCAATAAGGTCGAAGTGCTTCTATCAATGCCGCTTTTGTCAAGTCATCCTGCATAAATTATGTGCCTATTATAGCACGAAACGCACAAAAAGATATAATGTTCCGTAACAAAAATACTACGGGGCAAAAATTTTTGAAGTTTCTTCCATTAAACGCAAAAATTGCCCGTCATTTGTGTATGATTTTTCATACACCCCACGAAAAAGAGGCAAGCAAGAAGGATAATAGCAGTGCTTACAGAGTATGCTCTGCTGTCCTTTCGTAATGCTTATCCTCACCTTCCATCCACTCATACACGCATTGTGTAATGTCACTTATACCTCCTTCTTGTATCTGGGGTTCACGAATGTCTTGCCATCATCTATCCGTGCATACACCAGCATCTCTTTACACGCTTTGTCGTGTCCCTTCCACACCTGTATGTAGGATGTACTACTCTCGTGGTCTGCAATCCAAGCATCGATGGTATGCTCTGTTGCTTCTGGGACTTCCTCAAGTATCGTAGAGTATGGCACAATCGTTCTGCGCCCTTCATTAGTAGCAAGGCGTGATATGATAGCCTTCTCTACATACTTGTGCAACGGGTCGACGGGCTTTGCTTTACGCGCCACCCGCACAACCTTTGTCGGTCTACCTCTTGCCATTAGTGTACCTGTGGCATTACCAATCGTAGCAATGCCCTGTATGCTTCGTCATCTACTTGTAGTCCAGGTCGAAGCGCCACCTGCAACAACAAACACAACCCTCTATCACGGCGCTTTTCGCTCCGTGCTACTCGCACACGCCCCGATGAATGACTTGATGTGTATGTCGCAGAGTTAAGTTGTCGTAACTCCTGTTGCAACTCCGCACATCTTTCATTCACCATGCGTATCATATCCTTCGTGATAACCGTCATACCGCCTCTGGTATAGGCTCGTGGATATACACACGCATACCAATGGTGCTGTCCTTCGGGTCAAGCACAGCATACAGGTCATCGATATACCAATCCTTCCAATCGTGTCCCTTACGCTTGAGTTGCTTTTCCACGAAGTCTGTTAAATCCTCTGATCTAATTGTGATGATGTGTTCCGTTACCATTATACAATGTCCTCCTCTCTGTAAGCCTGCCCTGTGCTATTGTTCCTGCAATACCAATCAAGGTCTACTTCACTCGACACATGGCATTCATACCAAGCCTTTGTCTGCAAGGCGTGGTAAATGTTAATGGTATCCACAACCACCTGTGCATACTCCTCATCCCAAGTCACTAGCCTCACATTTACCTCATCAGTAGGCTTGTAACGAGCAAGTACTACATAATACCTTTTCTCTTTCAACATAGATACTCCTTCACTAACAATGTAGTGGATAGCGTGGAGCATACCACGCTATTTCGGCTACTCAAGCCTCATCAGCACTACTCACTAACACATATAGCACAGCAAAATCACACACGCACACGCCATTAAGAAACAGAAGCCTATAAACACGGACATTATACCTCCTTTGCGACAAGCCACGCTATAAACACACGCACATACATCTCTGTCTCACGCTTCATCTTTTGATACTTGAGCATACGCTCTACATCAGCCTTCGGAGAGATGTTGTTCTTGTCGCAATACACTATGCGATAGACATCCTCGCTGTGTATAGCGTCATTGTGAGATAACTTACCTTCCGCAACAAGGTTGATGATAGCACCAAGATAGCCCTGCAACTTCTGCGCCTTGAGATACCGTATCTTTTGCTGTTCGATATGTATCTTTTTCCAACCCTCCACTCTCGTGTTATGAAGCCTCCTTATCCTACGGCGCAATGAAGCAGTTATATGTTTGTACACTGCGTCATTAGCCACTTGATAGGGAGTATGCACATCATCAAAATACTCATCGCTGCATTCATTCCACTTTGAGTACTGTCCGAAAGGGTCTCTCCTGCAAAGCGTGTCGTAGATACAACTGTTCGTAAGTTTAGCCTTCTCGGATAACTTGCTATATGCTTCGTCAAGCAAGTGTTCCGTGTGCGCGATAGCGTGTCTCAACTTAATGATTTCCGCCTCACATTCCTGCACCATCTTACGCCTCTCTGGTGTTAGTTTAATCATAAATACTCCTTCACTAAAATGTAGTGGACATACCTCTTGTGAGGTATGTTTCGGCTACTCAAGCCTCATCAGCACTACTGTCTAGGCATACATTCACGACTAATTCGGTATGCCCGTCTGCGGCGTACTTATGCCACAACTCACCGACATACCAATCATTGTCTACCCAAGCATACCCCATCTCGTCAAGTGTCTCATACACAATGTCGTGGACTTTGTCTCTGGGTATTGTTATGGTGGTGCTAATCATTACTCACCTCCACTTTACCGATGTCATACGCCTCGAAGTAGATATACTCGTCATCCCACTCGTAGTCCCACTCGCATTCACTTGCGTAATGCAATGTGTAGAACTCACAGCATTTCTCAAGTGTGCGCTCCAAGCACCTGTCGTCAGTCTCGTCATCACAGCCGACAATCTCCCAATACTCATCGATAGCCTGCTGGACTTGCTCCTCCGACATACAAGTGCTTTCTACGCCACTGCGCTTCCGTGCGACATCCACCTGTCCTCCGACATACTTAATCTTTGACATATAATACTCCTTCACTACAATGTAGTGGATACACAGCAAGATAACTCGCTGTGTATTTCGGCTACTCAAGCCTCATCAGCACTACTTACATCTACTTCTGTGTAGCCATCGCTCTCGTATTCCTCCTCTGGCTCACCGACACTATCGTAATGGTCATACCACCATCTACGACAACACTCGTGCTTCACCCATTCCTCATACTGCGGGTCGCCGTATTGATGTATGGTATTGTAGCCAAGTTTCTCGTGCATTTGCTCTACTTTACCTCGTTCATACTTCGACGCCTCTGCCTCTTGTGCGGGGTTCAGCACCCATTCTTTTGTTGTGGTGTATGTCTCGGTTATCCTTACCATTATTCATCCTCCTCGTCATACCCGTAGTCATTCCCCTCGTCATCCTCGATGTAGAATTCATAGTCCATAGTCTCGCTGTCATCCTCATCAAGTTCGTCGATGTGTTCCTGAAACCACGCTTCAATGCACTCCCTATCAAGCGCCTGCTCACCAATCTTGTCCCTCCCGCTGTGCTTGATATACATCTCTTTGATGTGTTCACGACTGAATGCCTTTGCTTCCTTGACTTGCTCGTCAGTCAACCGCCACATACGCCACTGATAATACTGCTCTTTCAAAATCATAATATACTCCTCACTACAATGTAGTGGACAGCATACAAACTCACGCAGCATACTCGCTACGCTCGTTCATATGCCGTTTCGGCTACTCAAGCCTCATCAGCACTACTGTCTACGCTCCCATACAAATGTTATGCCTCCTTCATCGTCTACTTGTGAATCACAGACGCACCATTCACTAGCGTCATCGACACCGTCATCGAGTTTCAGTTGCTCCTTCATAATGTCATACAGCATATCGGCGTCAATGTATGTCTTTTTAGTAATTCGTTTGAGCATACCATACCTCCAAGCAAGAAGCATTGCCATACACCTTCTCGACATTCTCTACGCCGTCTGCGACATCCTGTTCAAGTTGCTCGACAAGTTCCTCGTCAGACAAGCGTTGATGCTCCTCCATCCACTCTTTTGACACTTCATACTTTGTCCGCTCACCAAGATACACATCAATAATCATAAATACTCCTTCACTACAATGTAGTGGACATACCTCTGGTGAGGTATGTTTCGCCGACTTACGGCTCATCAGCACTACTAGCAATATCCCTCATTGCACTCGGTCTATTGCCCATTCGCTACGCTCATTCATATGCCCTTGACATCCCAATTCGCATACTCCTCACTCACTACCTTCGGCTCAATGCCCTGCTCTACGATGTAGTCTGCACCACGCTTGCGCAAAGGCGTTCCTAGTATGTATGCTTGATGGTATGCTTCCTCTGTCAACTTGTATTCCGTAGTGCGCATTGTGTAGACACGGCAAGTGATATACTTCTGGCGCTTTGCTTTAATGCTCTCACGCTTCTTGCCTTCATACGCATACACTCCGTTATACAAATCGAAAATGCGTAAATCATCGGGGTTGTGTGGCGCACTTATCATTCTATTTGCTTCATTCTCGTCAATGAAACCACCCCACTGCCAATGGCGCTTCTTTGCGTCATACCCGTAGCAATAGTAGTAGTTGCAATTAGAATGATTTGCGCAAGCATACCAACTGCCTTGCTTCAAGGCGTAGGTATTCAACTCGTCAACCCGCACAAACCTCCTCATAAACCATAGAGGCGCTTTTCTATTCATATTATACTCCTTGCGCTACAATGTAGCACTACTAGCAATATCCCTCGTTGCACTCGGTCTATAGCAATATCCCTCGTTGCACTCGGTCTATAGCAATATCCCTCGTTGCACTCGGTCTATAGCAATATCCCTCGTTGCACTCGGTCTATAGCAATATCCCTCGTTGCACTCGGTCTATTGCCCATTTTTATACTCTATCCACTTTAATAAAGTCCATAGAGCACCGAATACTGCTGCACCGCCAATGAATATCGACACACTAATAAATATAAAGAAGCCTGTTGTCATCTGGCACTCCTTATATCGGCGTGATATGCCTTCTGCGTGGGGCGTAGCATTATCATTAACTTCGCCCACTGCTCGACTTGCGACTTGCTTGCCTTCGGCTTGCCGTCAAGCACCCATTGCCTACACACTGCTCGTGCTAGGTAATATACACCTTTGTTCATACCTTACTCCTTTGCTCAATGAGCATACGCATAGTTTGCGTAATGATATACCCTGTGTCTTTGCGCACAAGATATATCCTTCCGCACACTAGTGAAGCATATTTAACGCTGTGAGCATTGCTTGCGCTTCCGCATTAAATAATGCTTTGCGCTGTTGCGCATACCTCTCTTGCGCTAGGTTGTGGTAATACTCTTGACGCTTGTCCGCAAATATAGAATACTGACAAGGTCTACTGCAAGGCATACATAACCCTGTGTTATGTATGCATTCTTCACATTTCTTATTCATAATAACTCCTGTGATATAAAATGTATTTAATGCGGCGGGCTTCTTGCGCTATTTACTTTTATTGTATGCTTTGAAGGTGAGCATACACCCTTTGCGCTCGACAATAATACCTCTTAACTCTCGCCACAACTTGAATGTATGGTCTGTCGCATTGTTAGGGGCGGGGGCGTCTGGGTCGGTTTTCATTGCCTCAAGCCACTTGTTATACTCACCTTGTTGAAATAGCACAAGGTTGATAGAAGTGTCTGCGGGGCAAGTTTCCGGCGTGTAGCCGAACATTCTTTCAAATAATGTCTTGCCGTGCCTGCGAACCGTTGAACGCTCTCCGATAGGCTTTGCTTTATTGCTCAACCATTCAAGGGCTTCTTTGTCTGCGCCTTGTAATGCTTGAAGCATTGCTGCTGCCTTCTCATTCAAGAGAGCATACAGACGGGCTGCTGCCTCTTGCTCTTTTACCATACGGGCGCGCTTCTTTGCATATGCGCCACTTGCTACTTGCTCTGTGTTTCTTGCATTTTATGAAAGTAGTTAATAGACCTTCTGCGCCACTGACGCAGAGTGAAGTAGCTAGCATAAATGGGTTTGTGTAGCAAGGAGTTTATATGGCGGCACAGAAGTTTGATTTGACATTAGGTAAGGATA
>LSPY01000009.1_pt1 | contig 49532 bp, 60 predicted proteins | sample 651311 | NCBI WGS metagenome assembly LSPY01 (sample SAMN04438312, study PRJNA306036) | termite gut metagenome | isolation source: viral DNA filtered from gut of termites from termite colony 1 | host: Coptotermes formosanus | place: USA: New Orleans, City park | collected 2013-06-21
ATACTACTATGGAAAATTCAGAGAGGCCGTATTAAAGGGCCAGATACCAGTTTGTCGAGAGATTGCTCTAGAGATGAATCGTATTGATGATCTCATAGCAAATCCTGGTATCTATTACGATGAAGATGCAGTTGAGGGTTTTGTTCTTTATTGTGAAATTGAATTGACCAAAACAGATGGAACTGATCTTAATCTTTTAGATACTTTTAAGTTATGGGCTGAGCAAATCTTCGGATGGTATTATTATATAGAAAGATCTGTATATGTTCCAACTGAAGATAATCGTGGCGGTCACTATGAGACTAAAATGATAAAAAAACGGCTTATCAATAAACAGTATCTAATCGTCGCTCGTGGTGCAGCAAAATCTATGTATGCTTCTTGTATACAAAATTACTTTCTGAATGTAGATACGAGTACAACGCATCAAATTGCAACTGCGCCAACTATGAAACAAGCAGATGAAGTCATGAGCCCAATTCGTACAGCTATAACTCGAGCTCGCGGTCCGTTGTTTAAGTTTCTCACAGAGGGTTCTTTACAAAATACAACGGGAAGTCGAGCAAATCGAGTTAAACTTGCATCTACAAAGAAAGGCGTTGAAAACTTCTTAACAGGTTCTTTACTAGAAGTTCGTCCGATGTCTGTTGATAAGCTGCAAGGGCTTAGACCCAAGATATCAACAGTCGATGAATGGCTTTCTGGTGACATCCGTGAAGATGTTGTCGGTGCTATTGAGCAAGGTGCTTCTAAACTTGATGACTATTTAATCGTAGCCGTTAGTTCGGAAGGCACTGTTCGTAACAGCAGTGGCGATACTATCAAAATGGAACTTATGGACATTCTCAAAGGAGATTACATCAATCCGCACGTGTCTATTTGGTATTATCGCTTGGACGATATTACAGAAGTTAATCAACCTGATATGTGGCTGAAAGCAAATCCAAATCTTGGTAAGACAGTTACTTATGAAACTTATCAGTTAGATGTTGAAAGAGCCGAAAAAGCGCCGTCAACACGTAACGATATTCTTGCTAAACGGTTTGGAATTCCTATGGAAGGATATACTTACTTCTTTACATACGAAGAAACGCTTCCACATCGTCGACGAGATTTTTGGTCAATGCCGTGTGCACTTGGCGCCGATTTATCTCAAGGAGATGACTTCTGTGCTTTTACTTTTCTATTTCCGCTTCCTAATGGAGCGTATGGAATAAAGACTCGATGTTACATTTCAAGTTTAACGCTTATGAAACTTCCCGGGGCTATGCGAATGAAATACGATCAGTTCATTAACGAAGGATCTTTAATGGTTCTTGAATGTACTGTTCTTGATATGATGGATGTTTATGACGATTTGGATAAGTTTATTCAAGATTGTCAATATGACGTTCGTTGTTTCGGATTTGACCCTTATAATGCACGAGAATTTGTTGAGAGATGGACGAAAGAAAATTCCAATTACGGAGTTGAGAAAGTTATTCAGGGTGCTAAAACAGAATCCGTTCCCCTTGGTGAAATGAAACTCTTATCGGAAGAGCGTATGCTTGTGTTTGATCAAGAACTTTTCTCTTTCACAATGGGTAACTGTATTACTATGGAGGATACCAATGGAAACCGAAAACTCTTAAAGAAACGTGCTGATCAAAAGATTGACAGTGTCGCGGCTCTCCTAGATGCATACGTCGCTTATAAATTGAATAAGGAGGCTTTTGAATGATATGATTGTTAACGAATTAACACACCATGGCATCCTTGGTCAAAAGTGGGGTGTGCGTCGGTTTAAAAACAAAGACGGCTCATTAACGCCTCGTGGTGAAGCCCGTAGAGATAAGAAAGACAATAAATGGGCAGAAACTAAAGGCGAAAAGATCAAGGCAAAAATCCAACAAGCAGTAAAGAAAGATATGAATCAATTCGTTAAGAATGAGCTTAATGCCACATTTAAAACAAATGGTAAATTGACTTCTGAATCTATTCTACGTTACAATAATAAACTTGCAGAATTGATGAACACTAAGGTTGGTGATATCCATGCTCCGTCTGGTCGTGTTCTACGTTTTGTAGCTAAGCGCGGAGAACTTGGAGTTCATACCGCTCTGGCCGATTCTGGATATGATATGTCGCAATTGAATCGAGGCGTATTCGGATTTGGTAAAGTAGCATATAAGAAAGAAAACCTTATGAGAGGAGGATGAGTATGGCAGATTCCGTAAGCTCACGTCTTAAACATGCTTGGAATGTATTCCGAGCGCGTGACGAGACAGAGTCATATAACTATCAAGACATGGGTATGTATTCCAGTTATAGTCCAACTCGTCCTCGAGTTTTAACAGGGAATGAACGTTCGATTATTACAGCAGTTTATAACCGAATTGCTATGGATGTAGCTGCATATGACATTCAACATGTCCGAGTTGACGACAATGGACGATATTTGGAGACTATTGATTCTGGTCTTCAGAATTGTCTGACAATAGAAGCAAATAAAGATCAAACAGGTCGTGCATTTTTACAAGATGTTGTAATGAGTTTGTTTGATGAAGGTTCTGTGGCCATTGTACCTGTTGATACTACCATATCTCCAAGGGTTACTGGTGCGTATGAGATAAATACCATGCGAACAGGAAAGATTGTGGAATGGTATCCCAATCAGGTACGAGTTGAATTATACAACGATTCGACAGGTAAAAAAGAACGAGTCCTTATTCCTAAATCTATTGTTGCCATTGTCGAAAATCCACTCTTCGCTGTCATGAATGAACCCAATAGCACTCTTAAACGACTTATTCGTAAGTTGAATCTTTTGGATGCTGTAGACGAGGCAAGCGGTAGTGGAAAACTTGACTTAATTATTCAATTGCCCTATGTAATTAAGTCAGAGGCTAAGCAAATGCAGGCTGAAGCACGGCGAAAAGCGATTGAAACACAGTTGACAGGCAGTAAGTATGGCATTGCATATACTGATGGAACCGAACATATTACTCAGTTAAATAGACCAGCTGAAAATAACTTGTTATCTCAGATTACATATTTGACTAACATGTTATATAGCCAATTGGGAATTACTGAAGATGTGTTTAATGGTAAAGCAGATGAGAAAGCAATGCTAAATTATTACAACCGAACAATTGAACCAATTGTCACTGCGATTATTGAGGAGATTCGTCGAAAATTCTTAACAAAGACGGCTCGTACTCAGGGGCAAACTATGATGGGCTTCCGTGATATCTTCAGACTTGTGCCCGCAAATGAAATGGCTGAAATGGCTGATAGTTTCACACGTAATGAAATCCTTACTTCAAATGAAGTTAGATCTATTCTTGGTATGAAACCATCCGATGCACCGCAAGCTGATGAATTGCGTAACAAGAATATGCCTTTACAGGAATCTGAAGAAGGGATCACAGCTCCGCAAACTGTTAATACATCCGAGTATGATCGACTCTTTGAGGAGACTCTGGCTGGAATTGAAAAAGATATTGATTCAATTTTGGGAGGAGTGAGTGAGTGAGTGAGTGAGTGAGTGACGAATAATTTCTTAGCGCACTATGCCTCAAAATATTATGATCCTGTAAAAGCGCATGAATATTACATGCGAAACCGTGAGTTATCTGGACGTTCAGCTAAAACACTTACTAAAGAAGGAAAAGAAGTTTGGCGTATGACTAAAGCCAACATTACTTCCGAAAAGAAACAAGTGTTAAAAACTGAACAAGAAGCACATAAGCAAAAAGTAGAAGTTCTTCGTAATGAAGCTAAAGAAACGCGTGAACGTATTAGCGATAAGTTAAAACAAGCGCTGTCTATTATCACAGATCGAACGAAGAATTCTATGGATGCTGAAACCGCACAAACAAAACGAGAACTTGAACAAGAAACTCAAGAAACTCAGGCTGAATTGGAAAGAGAGCGCGCACAGACACAAACTAAAATCGATCGACTTACAGCAGAAGATTATTCAAATCTTCCAAAAGAAGTAAAAGCAAGAAAAACTGCTGAGCGTCGTGAAGAATTAGCAAAATTGCGCGGTGATTTAAAAGTAGTTGTGTCTCGGATTCAAGCTGAAACAAAATCGGATAAAGAAAACATTCGTGAAGCTTCTAAATCTAATAAAGATCAAATTCGATCTTCCTCAAATTCTGAGAAAGAATCTGAAAGGTCCTCAGCTAAACAGGAACGAGAACAACTTGCTTCAGATCTTAAACAATCAGTCTCAACTGCTCGCGAAGCTTATGAAGCTGCCAAACAGGCAATTAAAGATGGTTATCAAACCACTTATGATGCCGAGTTTGATAAAATTGCAGCTGAATACACGGCCGAGAAGAAATCATCCAAATCATCCAAATCAACAAGTTCTGGTAAGTCTGCTGAAGAGAAGGCGAAAATCAGGGCCGATTTGTATAAATCTCATTCAAAGTAATGAATAGGAGGAAATAACGATAATGGCTAAAAAATCTAAGTATGATTTTAGTGGATATGCCACTAAGGTTGGGCTGAAATGCTCTGATGGTCGTACCATTCTTCAGAATGCTTTTCAGCACGACGACGGGCAGACGGTGCCTTTGGTATGGCAGCATCTGCATAATGAACCTGGTAATATTCTGGGTCATGCGGTTCTTGAAAATCGCAAAGATGGTGTTTATGCATATTGTAGTTTGAATAATTCTGCAAATGCACAGGATGCCAAAGAAGCAATTGCTCATGGCGATATTAAAGCGCTTTCGATTTATGCTAATTCGCTGATTGAGAAGGGCAAAGACGTCGTTCATGGCTCTATTCGCGAAGTTAGCTTGGTCATCGCCGGCGCAAATCCGGAAGCATATATTGATAATCTTGCTTTTCAGCATGCAGACGGTTCTGTTGTTGCCGATGAAGCTGAAGCAATCATTTGTGCTTATGACGACATTGAGCATAGTGCAGTAGAACCTGATGAAGATCCTAAGCAAGAGGACGATAAGTCTCTAGCTCATGCAGCTGCAAAGAAAAGCGAAGATGATAGAACGCTCGCCGAAGTCTTTGAGACTCTGAATGAGGAACAGAAGACGGTTGTTTATGCTATGCTTGCCCATGCTCTCGAGGATTCTGCCGAAGATGGCGGTGAAACCAAACATTCCAATATTAGAGGAGATAATGAAATGAAGAAAAATATTTTTGATCAGTTGGCGCCTGAAGAGAAGAAGAACGTTCTGTCTCACGACGCCTTGAAGACTATTCTGGCCGACGCTCAGCGTTGCGGTTCTCTGAAAGAAGCTTTTCTGCAGCATGCCGATTATGGTATTGAAAACATTGATTTTCTGTTCCCTGACGCAAATACTGTTACCCCCACTCCCGCGTTTATTAAGCGCGATACTGATTGGGTAAAAGATGTCTTTGGCGCTGCTCATCACACCCCGTTTGCCCGTATCAAGAGTCTTGCTGCTGACATTACAGCAGATGAAGCTCGTGCTAAGGGTTATGTTAAGGGTAACAAGAAGACCGATGAAGTTATCGCTTTGCTTAAGCGTGTGACGAATCCGACTACTGTGTACAAAAAGCAGAAGCTTGATCGCGATGACATCGTTGACATCACTGACATCGATGTTGTTGCTTGGCTGAAACTTGAAATGCGTATGATGCTTGAAGAGGAAATTGCTCGCGCTCAGCTCGTTGGCGACGGCCGTTCTGCAGCGTCCGATGACAAGATCAAGGAAGATTGCGTTCGTCCGATCTATTCCGATGATGATCTGTATTCTGTGAAAGTTCAGATTCCTGAGAATGCAACAACTTCTCAGATGATTGATGCCATCATTCTTTCTCGTAAGTACTATAAGGGTTCTGGTAATCCGACTTTCTTTAGCACCCCCGATGCGGTCGGCGACATGCTTCTTCTCAAAGACAGCACCGGCCGTCGTCTTTATAACACCATCAACGATCTGGCTGCGGCTCTTCGCGTCAATAAGATCGTTGAGGTTCCTGTGCTTGAGAACATCATGCGCGTAATTACGCCTGCCACTTCTACTGAAGATGGTGAAGGTGCTCTTCTGCAGGGTATTGTCGTTAATATGAAGGATTACTATGTTGGCGCTGATAAGGGTGGTTCTGTAAACATGTTCGATGACTTCGATATCGACTACAACCAGTACAAGTATCTGATCGAGACTCGTTGCTCGGGCGCTCTCGTACTGCCGAAGTCTGCGCTTGTTATCGAGAAGCTTCAGACTATTCCTGCCGAGTAAGAACTATCAAAATAGGAGGTAGTCTGTTATGGCAAAATTTTATGGCGTAATAGGCTACGCCATTCAAGCTGAGACTGCTCCTGGTGTTTGGACGGATCAGGTGGTTGAGAGATCATATCGTGGTGATGTACTTCAAAACATGAACAGGTGGCAATCATCTGAACAAGTTAATGATGACTTTACTATCGATAACAAACTCTCAATCATCTCCGATCCATTCGCTTATGAGAATTTTCAGCACATCAAGTATATCAGGTGGATGGGAGCCAATTGGAAAGTAACAAAAGTCGAGATTCTTCGACCTCGTTTGATTCTTACAACTGGAGGTGTATATAATGGACCGACGGCTTGAGTTGCACGAAATCCTTGCAACTTTGTTGGGGTCTAGAAATGTATACTTCCAACCCCCAGCATCTGTGCAGATGAAATACCCTTGCATCGTGTATAGCCGCGATGAAAAGGATGAAAAATTTGCCAATGATAAACTCTATCTTGGCAAGATGCGCTATGCGATTACTGTAATAGATGTGAACCCTGATTCAGTTATTCCTAATAAAGTGGCCGAACTTCCATTGACGTCTTTCAATCGTCATTTTACAATGGACAATCTGAATCATGACATCTATTCAACCTACTTTTAATAAAAGGAGAGAACACTATGGCTAAAATTATTTGGGATCAGACCGGTGAACGCTTGTACGAAACTGGCGTAAGAAACGGCGTCCTTTATCCTCGTAGTTCGACTGGTACTTATCCCCTTGGCGTTGCTTGGAATGGTTTGACTGCGGTCACTGAATCTCCGAGTGGTGCTGAGGCAACTCCGCTTTATGCGGATGATATCAAGTATCTGAACTTGCTGTCTAATGAAGAATTCGGCGCTACTGTCGAAGCATATACCTATCCGGATGAGTTTGCTATCTGTGACGGGTCTGCAGAAATTGCTCCTGGTGTCATGATCGGTCAGCAGTCTCGTAAGCCTTTCGGTTTGGCCTATCGTACTGTACTTGGTAATGACACTGAGTACAATGATTATGGCTACAAACTGCATATCATTTACAATGCTCTTGCAGCTCCTTCTGAAAAGGGCTATGCGACGATTAACGATTCGCCGGAAGCCATTACATTCAGCTGGGAATTGACGACCAGTCCGGAGCCTGTAACGGGAGCAAAGCCGACAGCATCTCTTGTCATCGATAGCACGAAAGTTGACAAGGATAAATTGGCAATTCTGGAAGGAATGCTCTATGGTGCCGATGCCACTACTGTTGCTCATTTACCGCTTCCTGACGAGATCGCTGCTATCTTTGCCGAAGGTTAAACATGTGAATTGATGAGTGGGGCTCTGCTATGGCATCCCCACTACATCTTTCTTAAACTGAAAGGAGAAAATTATGCTTAAATTTCCCGTAACTTATACCGATTTCAATGGTAATGAACACACAGATGATTTGTGGTTTCACATTTCTAAAACAGATGTACTGATGGCCAAGGACGATGTCTATGGGACCATCATTACTCTCGGCAAACAGCTTCAGCAAAAAGCAAGTTTTGTTGATGAGGCTCAGGCTAACGTTAAAGAAGGCGATAGCTTTAATGAGAATAATCTCGTTGTTGCAGATGCAATTCGTGATCTTGCTCGACTTCTTGACAAAGTTCTGGATCTGGCTTACGGCGTTCGTACTGAGGATGGTATGCGCTTCATTAAGAATGATCAGGTACTTGAGGATTTCAAACAAACAGTGGCTTATGATGCGCTGATCGATAAATTGTTGTCGAATCCTCAGGAGATGATTCAGTTCATTGAGAAACTTATGAAGCAATAATCTGTCGGTAAGGAGGACAAGTGAGTATGCTAACAATTAAGATTCCAGACTCTGAGTTCTTTAATGAAGCAACGAATGAGTTTGTGAAAATCAAAGCCACAAGTCTTCAACTTGAGCACTCACTTGTCTCTTTATCAAAATGGGAGTCTAAATGGTGTAAACCATTCTTAGGCCCAGGAGCAAAGACAAATGAGGAAACGCTCGATTACATTCGTTGCATGACGATTAATCCAACTGTACAGAATGAGATATATATTTATCTCACAGATATGGCCATTGATCAAATCTCAGAATACATTGCTGCCGATATGACAGCTACAACATTTCGTAAAGACCAGATAGCTGGTTCAAACAAAGAAATTATTACTAGCGAGCTTATCTATTATTGGATGATAGCTCAGCAAATTCCATTTGAGTGTCAAAAATGGCATTTAAATAGATTGTTAACTTTAATCCGTGTATGCTCTATTAAGAATACACCTCCGAAGAAGATGGGTAAACATGCTTTGATGATGAGGAATACCCAACTTAATGAGACTCGACGGAAACAAATTAATTCAAGGGGGTAAGTTGAATGAACGAAGAAAAATGTTTGATTTGTGGTGGTCCACTTAATAACGATGCAGATGACGATCAGATTTGTGATGCTTGCGAAGCAACGCGAGATGAATTGTCAAATGGGAAAGGAGAAAACTAATGACTTATACAAATTCACCTTTGGTTAAGTATACGAAGTTGTCTCCAAATCATAGTGGGCAACGTACAAAGCCGATTGACACAATTACCATTCATTGTGTAGTCGGGCATTGCTCTCTTGAGACGTTGGGAAATGTTTTTGCGCCATCTTCACGTCAAGCGAGTAGCAATTATGGTGTGGATGATAACGGTAATGTTGGGATGTACTGTGAAGAGAAGAATCGTTCTTGGTGCACCTCGTCTAATGCTAATGATCAACGTGCTATTACGATTGAAGTGGCTTCCGATACTAAACATCCATACAAAATTACTGACGGAGCTTTGCAGGGAACTATTAAGCTATGTGCCGACATTTGTCAGCGTAATGGTATTAAGAAACTTCTCTGGAAAGGCGATAAAAATCTCATTGGTCAGGTCGATAAGCAGAACATGACAGTTCATCGTTGGTTTGCTAATAAAGCCTGTCCTGGAGATTATATTTACAGTAAACTTGGATATATTGCTGAAGAAGTAAATAAACTTCTCAGTAGTGGAGAGGCTGTTTCTCCATCAAAACACGAACCTCCTAAACCTATCAAACCGATAAATCCTGAGACCAAATATGATTTGGTGATAATTACAGGATCGACGGTAAATTATCGTAAGGGACCTGGCGTTAATTATCCCGTTGTTGGTCAAGTTCATAAAAATGAAGTCTATACCATTGTGGATGAGAGTAAAGGCTTCGGAGCATCCATGTGGGGAAAATTAAAGTCTGGGGCAGGTTGGGTATCGCTCGATTACTGCAAGAAACGGTAAGGAGGGCGATTGTATGGAAACTTGGCAACTCATCGTCAGCCTTTGTGCGGGCATAATTACTCTTATCACCTTTTTGGATAAAATTGGTGTTACTAAATCTGTAAAGAAAGTTGATTCTGATTTTAAAGAATTAAAAGGGCTTCTTGAACAAGTCTCAAAAATGGGAACTGAAGTTGAAGCTATAACGGCTTTACAGGAAAAACAAACTCAAGCCTTGTTAGCTATATTACGAAATGATCTTTATCGCTGTTTCAAAGACCACCGTGATATTGCTGCCTGGACCGATGATGATTGTCGGGTTCAGACAAATATTCATGAAGCTTACAAGGCCTTAGGTGGAAACGGCGAAGAAGCAATCTGGTGGGAGAAAAAAAAAACGTGGAAAATCATGACTGAAGATGAACTCGAGGAATTGAGGCGGCGTAAATTTGCAAAACACCATGATTGAGAAAGGAGAGTATGATGATAAAATTGACGGCAAAAGGATCGTTCCGTAATAGTGAACGTTTCTTCGCAAATAGTAAACATTTGGGCGAGAAATTCCGGAAGATAATGGATCGATATGGCCGTCAAGGCGTCGACGCTCTCCAACGTGCCACTCCTCAAGACACAGGAGAAACGGCAAAAATGTGGTCGTATTCTATTACGAATTGGGGATTGGAATTCTCGAACAGTAACGTTAATCAAGGTATTCCAATTGTAATTCTTCTACAATATGGGCATGGTACTCGTAATGGCGGATATGTTCAAGGACGTGATTTTATCAATCCTGCTTTACAGCCGATCTTTGATCGTATTGTAGAAGACATGACGAAGGAGGTGCAGAACTTATGAGTAAAATCGACGAACGTATTGTAGAGATGTCGTTTGAAAATAAGAAGTTTGAACAAGGCATCTCCGAATCTTCAAAAAGTTTGGCTAATTTTGATAGTCAACTTGAGAAATCTGGATCGTCTGCTGGATTCAGTAGTTTAGGTGGAGCTGTAGAAGGTGTAGCTACAAAGTTTTCTGTCCTTGGTACAATTGCCGTAGGCGCCTTACGTGAGATCGGAGCAAAAGCAGTCGAAGTTGGTATGCAATTAGTGAATTCTCTTGCTATTGAACCAATTACACAAGGTTATGAGGAGTATGAACTTAAGATCAACTCCATCAAAACTATGCTTGCTTCTGGTAAGACGAAGGAAGGACTCCCTGTTACACTGGAAATGGTTAATGAACAGCTTGAGGCATTGAACCAATATGCTGACCAAACCATTTACAGTTTCTCTGATATGACATCCAACATTGGTAAATTTACTAACGCTGGTGTTGATCTTGAGACATCCGTTCAGGCTATCAAAGGTATCTCCAATGCCGCAGCTTTGTCTGGCGCAAGTACCAATGATGCTTCTCGAGCCATGTATAACTTTGCACAAGCGTTGTCGGCGGGTTATGTTAAGCTGATCGACTGGAAATCTATTGAGAATGCCAACATGGCTACTGTTGAGTTCAAGACTTATCTCTTGGATGCAGCTGTGGCAGCCGGAACTGTTAAAAAGACGGTTGATGGCATGTACAAAGTCTTAACCACGAATAATAACGGTAAGACAATGAAAATGGCTATCGATGCAACGAGGAACTTCAACGATTCGTTGCAGTATCAATGGATGACTACTGAGGTTCTTACCGATACATTGTCAGACTATGCTAGTGAAACTACTGAGATCGGTATTAAAGCTAATGAAGCAGCGACAAAGGTACGAACTTTTACACAGCTACTTGATACAACCAAAGAAGCCGTTGGTTCTGGTTGGTCACAATCCTTTGAAATCATGTTCGGCGACTTTGAGGAAGCAACTGAGATTTGGACTGGACTTTCCAATGTCATCGGTGACTTTGTTGAGAGTTCATCTGAAGCACGAAACAAGATTCTTTCCGACTGGGATGAACTTGGTGGACGTACAGCAGTCATTGATGGAATTAAAGCTGTATGGGAAGGACTTCAATCTATCTTAGCACCAATTCGTGAAGCTTTTGAGAATGTTTTTCCGCCAATGACTGGTCAAATGCTTGCTGACTTAAGCGAGAAGTTTCGTGACTTCATGCAGACTATCAAAATAGGACCAGAAACTGCTGAAAAAGTTAAAACAGCTTTTGAAGGTCTCTTTTCTGCCATTTCTCTTGCGTGGGATGGTTTGAAATTTGTCTTCGAAGGGTTGAAAGCAGTTATATCTGCCGTACTTCCTGAGGGCGATAGTTTGTTAGACTTTGCCGCAAAGATTGGTCAGTTCTTTATCGATTTAAAAGCTTCGGCAGATAAGGGTGAATTCTTCGTTACAATTACCGAAAAGGTAAAAACAGGAATTCAAGCTCTTGCCGATAAAGTCAAAGAAGTCGCAAGTGTTCTTTTCAATGGTGGCGGTATTCCTGCTGCCTTAACAATGATTGTTGATTCCCTAAAAGCATTCCCAAGTAAGTTTGCAGGATTTGACAGTTTCACTGAGAAGATTACTAACTTCTTTAAACCTCTGAAAGAGTTTCTTGAGCCTATCGGTAAATTTCTTGTTAATATGTTGAATAGTATAAAAGATGCATTAGCGAATACTTGGCGTACTGAAGGGTTCGCTGGATTTGCTGACATCTTAAATACGCTTTTAACAGGTGGTATTTTGGTAGGTATTCAGAAACTTGTAAAAGGTTTTACGAACATCACCGATTCTGCTGGTGGATTCCTTGAAGGAATTACTGGCGTATTAGATGGCGTTAAAGGAAGTCTCCAAGCCTATCAAGATACATTAAAAGCCAAAGTATTGCTTGAGATCGCAGCGGCTGTTGGTATATTGGCTGCAGCATTAATCGCTTTGGCAATGATTGACCCCGAGAAACTCACAAATGCGTCAATTGCTATGGGTGTTCTCTTTGCAGAATTAGCAGCTACCTTTGTTATTCTCGAAAAGACAATGACAGGAACAAAAATTAGTAAGGTTGGTATCCAACTAATCGAGTTCTCAGCTGCTATTCTTATATTGTCAAACGCACTACAAAACATTGCTGAAATTCCTACCGATAAATTGAGTCAAAGTATATTAGCCTTAACGGTTATGCTCGGCGAGATGGTAGGTGTAGCAAAGCTTATGCAGAATACAAAAGGATTTGGTACAGCAGCCTTTGCTCTTATTGAGATGGCTGTCGCTATTAAATTGCTTGTCTCTGCAGTTAAACCTTTGGGTGAAATGGATGTTGAGAACCTTAAACAGGGTCTCTTAGCAGTAGGAGCTTTGGCTGCAGGTATGGCTGCCTTTGCAGAAATCATATCTAAACTCGGTAATGGCGCAACACTTTTGGCCGCAGGTGCGGCGATGGGCCTAATTGCAATTGCTGTCCTCGAAATGAGTGGCGCCGTTGCAATCTTAGGTTCTCTTAATGTCGATACAATGACGCAAGGTCTAATTGGTTTGGGTGTTATATTAGCAGAAATTGCTGATTTTAGCATTCTGATCAGCAAAACAGTTAATCCTGTTACAATGCTTACTGCAGCAGCCGCTATGGTTGCTATGGGTCTTGCACTTGTAGAAATCAGTGGCGCAGTTGCGATTCTGGGAGCTATGGATCTTGGAAACATGATTCAAGGATTAACTGGACTCGGTGTCGCCATGGGTCTTATGGTTAATGCGATGAAACTTACTGCAGATCCTAAGGTTCTTGAAGGTGCAGCCGCTATGCTTGTTATGGCCGCTTCTTCTCTCGTTCTTGCATCCGCTATGGTTGTTATGGGAACACTTTCATGGGAAGGAATTGCCAAAGGTATTGAAGTACTTGTAGCAGCATTTACTGTTATGGGTGTTGCTGCTGCCGTTCTTGCTCCTGTTACTCCTGTTATATTAGATTTGGCTGTTGCAATAGCTCTATTAGGAGTTGCTGTCTTAGCTATTGGTGCAGGTATGGCCTTATTTGGCGCTGGTTTAGATGTTCTTGCAGCAGGTGGAACTGCGTACATTGGCTTACTTGTCATTGCTATAACAGAAGTAGCAAATCTTATTCCACATGTATTAACTAAGATTGGCGAAGGTATAGTAGCTCTCGCAGGAGTTATTACAACTGGCGCTCCAGCTATTGCAGAAGCAATAATTGCTGTTGTATCCAATTTAATCATTCTCTTGTCGGTTGAAATACCAAAACTAGTCACGGTTGTACTTCAATTCATTGGGGATCTACTTGTTCAATTGGATGAAAAGGTTCCTGAGTTTGTTGATGCTGGTATGAAGATCATTATTGCTTTCTTAGAAGGCGTAGCAAGTAATCTACAACCTGTCATTGAGGCAGTGCTTGAGATGCTTATTGCTCTTCTTGAAGGAATCGCAGCAAAACTACCAGATCTGATTCAAGCAGGTACAAACATCATTATTGCTTTCTTAGAAGGTATTGGACAGCAAGTTCCACGTGTAATTGACGCAGGATTCAAGATGATTATTGATTTCATCAACGGTCTTGCTGATACAATTCGTGAGAATACTCCTCTTCTTTTGGAAGCAGTTGCAAATCTATGTACCGCATTCCTGGATGGGATTCTAAATTTCTTTGGTATCAGTAATGGTACTTCTGAAGAAGGAAAAGGTCTCGCCAGTTCTATACTTCAAGGCATCATTGATGGTATTGGTAAGATGATCTCAACAGTTGTTGACGCAATTGTTGGTGTTGGTAAAGCAATGATCGATGGCTTTAAGAACTTGTTTGGTATTGCCAGTCCGTCCAAAGTTATGGATGGTTTTGGTGATGACATCATGACAGGTCTGATTAATGGTATTAAGAATCTCGTTTCAACGTTGATTAATACTGTAAAAGACTTTGTCAGTGGAATGATCCAAGCAATCTCTGACAAGATTAACACTTTCAAAGAGAAAGCCGGCGAAATCATTACCAACTTTATTGACGGTATTAAGAATAAAGTCAACGACATCTACAATACTGTTCGTGACTTCCTTGGACAGATGGTCGATACGATTCAGAACAAAGTTAGTGAGTTTGTTAACGTTGGTAAGAACATTGTTAACGGTATCATCGATGGTATTCAATCAATGATATCAAACGTCGTTAGTACTGTTAAGAATCTTGCCGGTAGTGCGCTGGATGGTATCAAAGATTTCTTAGGTATTGCCAGTCCGTCTAAAGCTTTCGCTGAGGTCGGCAAATTCTGTGCTGTAGGTATGGCCGATGGTATTACAGCGTATGCAAGTGGTGTGACAGATGCGACAGAAAACATGGGCGATGCATCTCTTAAGACTATGCAGAACACTATGAGTAAAATAACGGACGCAATGAATGCAGATCTTGATTCAGCTCCAGTGATTACTCCGGTTTTAGATCTCACTGACGTTAAATCTGGTGCGAATTCACTCGCAAATATGCTCAGTAAAGGACAATCCTACAATCTTGCACAGAATGTTTCCAAGCAGGCTCAGTTGAGTAGTATCCTTCAAAATGGAAGTGATTCTGCTGCAATTGGCGAAACAACAATTATTAACAAATTTGATTTAACGGGTCTTACCGTACGTAGTGAAGCTGACATTGATGCAATTGCTAAGAAGCTCTTACAAAAGCAGCAAACAGCTATGCGTGGTAAAGGTATGCGTAATGCGGCCTACGTTTAAAGAGAGGAGATGAATACATGCCACCAGCCGTGAATCTACCGCCGAATCTTGGTGGTTTTACATTTAAAGGAATTCACAGTTCAATGTTTGGAGTTCGTGAAACTCCCGGGGATCGTGTTTTGTCTCCTCTCAAACGGAGGAGTCTTATTGAAATTCCCGGACGTTCATCAGCTGTTATACAAGAAGATGGTGGATATCAGTCTCGTGTAGAGTCCATCACTTGCTCATATGCAGCTCAAGAAGGCGTTTCTCTACAAAGACAAGTTCGTCTTATTGCTGGGTGGTTAGATGGAGTCGGAGAGCTTACTTTCGATTATGAACCTGAAATGCATTATAACGCGTTTTTAAGCTCTGCTCCACCTACGGTTAAAGCATTAGAATACGCCACGTTTGATTTGGAGTTTACTATTAATCATCCATTTGCTTATGAGACGGCTCAGCAATTAGTCTTTGATATAGTAAGTGGTGAAGAGTTTTCTATTGAAACTCAAGGAACAGTAAAAACTCCTATTCGTCTTTTGATTAAAAACACAGGAACAAAACCTATTAAAAATCTGGTTATAACATCCAAATTCATCAATGATTAAGGAGGGCTTTATAATGCCTAAAGCTAATACAGCGAAACAAATGGTGCTGAATTTCTTGGCACGAAACCAGAGTGTTGCACAGCCTACTCAGCTGTACCTTGCTCTATATTCTACAAATCCGACTGATGCTGATACCGGAACAGAAGCTAACTATGATGGTTATCAGCGTCAGGCAGTAACTTTCTCTGCTACTCAGTTGACTGGTGGAGCAGCTGTGATTCAGAACTCTGCCTTGATTCAGTTTGGCGTCGTTCCCTCAGCGAGTGGTTCTATTGCCTATGCAGGTCTTAAGACAGCTCAAACTGGCGGCGATCTGGTATATTACGGCTCTTTGGCTGCAACCTATCAACTGAATCAGGGTGTTCAGCCGATCGTGCCGATTGGGAGTCTTTCTGTATCAGAAACCTAATGAGGAGGTGAGACGCTATGTTCGATAAGAACCTATTTGATCGGAACGCTTATGACAGAAGCGTCTCCTCAGATGGTATTGTCGGTTCAATTTATGCTGTCGGCAACATGCAGACTCGAATTGTTATCGCATATCCTGTGCCTATTGATCAGTTTACTGGTCGAGGCCGGATGAATACAGATCTGATTCTTCTCACACATGTTAATACGGCATATACTGGTGAAGGTAAGATGAATGATCTGGAGATGATTCTGCGGATGCCACTATCGATTAAATTGAGTGGTTCTGGCACATTAACTCCGGGCGTTGTTGCTCGCACCCCATTCTCTCTTTCGTTGTCTGGTCAAGGCGCCATGCGTTCTCAGCAAGATTTTGTGTACCAACACATGGCCTTTTCACCAAATGGTAATGGTATATTTGACATCTCAATGGTTATGATTGCATCGTTATCCTTTGAGGAATTTAAGGGCTATGGTGATTTAACTGGTAATATGATTCTTGAATTACCTTTGATCATTAATATGGATGGCACAAGTTCTTTCATGTTAAGGCGTCTTGGAGCTTTGAACGAAAACATATTTGAGTTGGATGGAATAAATCTTCTTCCTGGTGAAGAAGTCACAATTGATACGGATCTTTTATCCGTATTCTTTGGTTTCAGGCAAGACGTGTCTTCTGTTACTACAGATAGTGTCTTCTTCGAGCTGTCTCCTGGTGAGAATAATATCATGATCGAAACAGATGCTGGTGAAATCATGACAGTCACCGCAATTTGGCAAAATCGATGGCTATAAGAAGGAGGTGCTTCTGTGAAACCTATAGCAGTCTATGATGGGCATACGCGGAAGCGCCTTGCCTATCTCCAAAACGCATATGATATATGTTATGAGAAACCGATTAGCGCACTTTGGACAGCCTCATTTTCTCTACCATATTCAGATGAAAAAAACCAATATTGTGAAGCATTTAACCTTGTTGAGCTTTGGGATGTTGATGGAGGCAATAAAGACAAATATGTTGGCCTCTTTCGGATTATGCCAAGAGTTGAAGAAACGCTTGGTACAGAAGCTTTTGTTGAGTATCAACTTGAGCATGTCTTAAGTACGCTACTTGATGATACAATGTTGGGATGGCATGAAATTGGTAATCTTGGGACGTATACGTCTCAAGTCATCGCCTATATTCTACAACGACAGTCAGATCCAAGATGGGTATTAGACATTTGTGACTATCGTCATCAATATCTTTATGGATGGCAGGATGAGAATCTTCTCTCAGCATTATATTCTGTTGTTCAACCCTTCTCGGAAACTGACTATTATTGGGACTTTGATACAACGTCCTTTCCTTGGCGATTACGATTAAGAATGACAGAAAAAGAACCTGTTACAGATATTCGGTATCGTAAAAACATCGCTGGGATTACTCGAACGGTTGACCCAACAAATCTTACCACAAGATTATATTGTTATGGTTATGGTGAGAATGACAATAAATTAGGTATTGCTAACGTTAATGGTGGAGTTCCATATTTGGAATCACCAAATGTCGCAAAGTATGGCATCATTACTCAAGTTTGGACAGACGAACGTTTTACAATTGAGGAATCTCTCAAAGCTACCGGCGTCGCAATGCTGAAAAAACTTGAGGAACCTGCAATTACTTATGAACTTGATATTCAAACGATATCAAGTGCTGCTAACTTAACTATTGGCGATACTGTACGAATTGTCAATGGAAAACTCGATGAGTATATGGTTGTTCAAAAGATGGTAAAACCCAACCTCTCTGGAGCACCACAAAGTGGAAAAATTGTCCTTGGGTATGGAACACTTGATGTTGCAGATAGTATGGCTAGTATTGCTGATAAACAGCGTATTAATGAAACGTATGCGCAAGGTTCTGAGTCTATATTTACAGATAGTTTCTATGACAATGCGGACAATGCAAATCCAGCTGAGGTAACTTTTACTATTCCTGAGAATGCTGTACATGTTAATGAGATTCGTTTCTCTGCTCGTTTGACAAGCTTTAGAGCATATTCTAAAGCAACGCAGGGTGGTGGAGCTTCTCAACAAACATCTTCCAGCGGAGGAGATTCTCAACAAACATCTTCCAGCGGAGGAGATTCTCAACAAACATCTTCCAGCGGAGGAGCTTCTCAACAAACATCACAATCTGGTGGAGGAGTTAATACTGTTGTTGAGATTGAGTATCAATTACCTGACAGCGTATCATCTTCACAATTACACAACCATGGTCTTTTAAACGGATCTTTAATTAGATCGATTGATGTCTCAAAAAATTCTGAGGGATTAGTAAATGGCGTTACTGTTTATGAAGCACCTTATGGTTTTGTGGCTTCGGGCGCACATACGCATAGAATCAATATTCCATCACATACGCATAGTGTATCAATTCCTTCGCATACGCATAGTGTATCGATTCCCTCGCATACGCATAGTGTATCGATTCCCTCGCATACGCATGACATTACTTTGCCTAACCATACCCATCAAATTGAGTATGGTATTTATAAAGGGCCATCTGCTTCTACGATGGCAATTTATTTGGATAATACTTTAGTTGGAACGTATAATGGTTCAATACGAAACGTTAATCTTATTTCATATATGAGTAAGAACGCCAATGGAAACATTCTACGTGGAGATCATACCATACGTATTGTTCCTAATGGTTTAACACGTATTGAAGGAACGTTCCAAATTCGACTTTTCACCAACGCACATGGTGGGTCGCAATATTAAATCCTGAAAGGAGAATAACATGATAACCAGACCTATGTATCCTCCGCAAAAAGACTCGCCGTCAACGTTTCTGACTGGTGATATTAGTGCGACAGATACTTTTATCATTGTCGGTAATGCAGATGTGTTGCCGCAAGAAGTTCCATATCCTTTGACGCTTGGTATCGACAAAACAGTGACTGAGACTGTAATGGTTACTGAGATTGGCGTCGGTAATAATCAACTTACTGTTACTCGTCCTAATGGTGCTCTAGCTTGGTTGACAGGTACAAAAGTTGCTCGTGTGTTTAACGCAGCAGACTTGACAGCTGTGCAACAGAATTTGACGGACGTTATTAATCAATCTAACACAAACTCTACAGACCTTGAGACTCTTAGCGAATCTTTGGCAGAGACTCAAGAAGTTGTAGGCGATTCTACGGGAGGTCTTGTTAAAGGACTTGCCGATGAGATTGAGCGTGCAACTACCGCTTTGCAGACAGAATCTACAAGAGCTCAAGGAGCTGAGGCTGTTCTAAATACTAACAAAGTTAATAGAACGGAACTTCCACAAGTTCTTACAGATTGGGAACCAGACGCAGATGGAACAGCAATGACTGTTACAATTACACGCTACAATGCTAGTTCTCAAACAACATCGACGTTTACCAGAACAATTCCTTTGGCTTCAAATGACGATGTGGGTTTGATGACACCTGAAGCATATACTGAAATCACAAATTTGCGCAGTGATGTTGCGGCTTTGCAACAGCAAGGTGGCAAGTTTATTGGTATAAGTTTTGCTACTAAAGCAGATCTTGACAACTACACTATTCCATCATCTGTCAAAATAGGGGACTTTACCTATGTTCTTGACGATGAAACGCAAGAAGATGCGACGACACGATACATCTTTGATGGAGTTGCTTTTGATTTTGCTTATGTCATTAACTATGATCCGGTTGGCCTAGCTACAAGCACAACGCCAGGCATTGTTAAAAGTGACAGCGGAACGACCGAAGGAAAAGTGTTTGTTGAACTCGATGGCACAATGTCTGTCATCGGTTGGGATGACATGAAAGAAGAACTTGATGAGAAATTTGTTCTCCCTGCAGGCGGTACTTCTGAAAAGTATCTCAATGGTTTGGGCGAATGGAGTGAACCAGCAGCTTCGTCTGGTGTTTTTGTCATTCGTATCAATTTCGAATCATCTATTCCGACTGGAGCCGCTTTCACAGTAACCGGCGGAAGTCTTAATTACAACGGCACTGTACCTGCAAGTCATTTGGTTGACGTTCCTGCAAATGATCCGAATGTAACTTATACCGTTGTTTGTGGTAATAGTAGTTCGAGCGTGACTGTTGCAAATTTGTATGGTATCTTCCTAGTAACTGTACAAGGAGCGCCTACAGATGTTACGTGTACCCCTTTGAACGCTTCTTATGGTACAACAGGAACTGCGCAAGCGTCGGCTTCAAGTTCTTTACCGATTACATGGTCTGCGCAGAATTTACCTGCTGGTTTCTCTATCAATCAATCAACTGGCGTCGTTTCTGGAAGTACTACAACGATTGCTACAGGAACTTTTACTGTTCGTGCTACTTCGACTGCTGGTTATACAACATCTGATCCAATCGCATACGACATTCAACCTTTAGCTCCTAACGGAATCACTGGTGTTGATTTGATCGGCGAAGAAGAGGGTGTTGAAGCAACAGCGTTGTTTAGTGCCAATCAAAATGGAGCCACAATTAACTGGACAACGAACGGATTACCTGATTGGGCCAGTGTATTGAATACATATGTGACCGGAAACGTTGCATATTGTGTTGTCGGAGGTACTCCCGGCTCTGGTGATGAAGGAGAAGGAACTTTTTCTGTAACAGCGACGAACTCTAAAGGTACTGTATCTGTTACAAAAGCTTACTCAGTATCCTATTATATCTTGTATGGATTTGATCTGACATTGGCAACCGCTAGTCCTACGGGGCGTGTCGTCTATCCTTCCGGTGTTGCAAATTCAGCTTTTACGCCTGCTGCATGGAGCGGAAGTGAGTTTAATTATGGTGGTTGGGCTGCTGATAACTGGTTTATGCCCAAACCTTGTATGCTTAATGCTAACGGCACTGTAGCATATTTTCTTAATCCTAATAACTATGCTCAAAAGGCAGATGGTACTGCATCGGATATTGCCAATACATCGTTCAATGGTAATGCAATGATGCAATGGCCGAAAATGTATCTCAGCCGTACTGAAGATAGTGGAGTGTACAAATTCCGTATTTGTAACATGAAGCTTGACAGTAGCTATGAATGTTGGAATAACTACGATCAGAACAACAATGAGATTCCATATTTCTACACGCCAATTTACATGGGCTCAAACATTTCTTCAAAGTTGCGTTCCATGAGTGGCCAAGCGAATATGGTTTCCCAAACCGGCACAACTGAGATGACTTATGCTAAGGCAAATGGCACATATTGGACTACAGAGGTCATTGCCGATTGTTGGCTTTTGGCTGATCTATGCACACTGCTTTCTAAATCAACTGATAGTCAGACAGCGTTCGGAGCTGGACGAGTTAATTCTTCGTCTGCCGTAGATACCGGTACAATGAATGATAAAGGTTTGTTCTGGAGCGGTGGGGAAAGTGGAGTTAAAGTCTTTGGTATGGAACATCCTTGGGGTAACCTTTGGAGACGCCAAGCTGGGTTGATTTTGCTCAACGGTGCTCAACGAGTTAAAATTACACGTGGAACAAAGGATGGAAGTACTGTTTCAGATTATAATGAAACAGCTTCGGGTTATTTAACTGTTACCAATGGAACACCAGCTGGAACAAGTGGTGGCTATATTTCAGAAACCGTGACAATGCCCTACGGCCGTATTCCTAAAACTGCTTCAGGCAGTGCAACAACCTATGATCCCGACGCTCTGTATTTCAGCAATTCGGGTACGTTCTACGCCCTTGTCGGTGGTGACTGGTCCGACGCGCTTCAAGCGGGCGTGTCCTGCGTGCGTCTGAATTACGCGGTTTCGCGTACGAGCGCCACCCTCGGCGCGTCTCTCTCTTGTAAACCACTTGTTTAGAGGAGAGGATTGGAGGACCTAGGTCCTCCATGGGAACATATTTTAAAAGAATTACAGGCCTATAGAGACCGAAATTGCGCCCTTGTCGGTGGTAACTGGAACAACACGCTTCAAGCGGGCGTGTCCTACGTGAATCTGAATAACACGGTTTCGAATACGAACACCACCATCGGCGCGTCTCACTCATATCCAAAAGTTTATTATTTAATGGTGTCTATAGGCCTCACCTCTTGGTGGAAATTAACTCGTAACAAGCATCTGCTAGTAGCAAAGGGTTGAACGTGGATGAGAGGATAAGAAAGAATGAAATCTTATAATCACTTGTATGAAACAATGTTAACGAGTTCTAACTTAAGGTTAGCCGTTAAACAATCAAAGCATAGTCGTCGAATCAGAAAGCTTATTAAACAAAGACATTTGTCTGATGATTCTTTGGCTATCGAAGCGAAGGAGTGGATAGAAGAGTTTCACAATGCTTCTCATAAATCACTTCAAATCTATGATGGAATTGGCCAGAAGGTTCGCCATATTATCGTACCTACACTCGAAGAACTCGTTGTGCAACATGCGATAGTAGAAGCACTTAAGCCAATGCTTACTAAAGGAATGTATGAGCATTCCTACGCGAGTCTACCAAAACGAGGAGCTCACAAGGCTCGTAAAGTTATGGAGAAATGGATTCGCCATGATTCAAAGAATACCAAGTACTGTCTCAAGATGGATATTCGTAAATTCTTTGACAGCATTCCGCATGATATTATCAAGCAGAAGCTCGAAAAGAAGATCCATGATCCAAAGATGCTTGCGCTACTCTTTGAGATTCTGTCAGTAGTTGATGTTGGATTACCTCTTGGTTTCTATAGTTCACAATGGCTCAGTAATTGGTATCTTCAAGACCTCGATCATTACATCAAAGAGGATCTTGGTGCCGTTTATTACATGCGCTATATGGACGACATGGTTATATTTGGTAATAACAAACGTAAGCTGCATAAAATGAGAGAACTCATTGAGAGGTTTCTTAACGATATGCTGGGTCTAAATCTAAAAGATAATTGGCAAGTGTTTCGCTTTGATAATGGTCCTCATGGCCGAGCTCTAGATTTCATGGGATTTCAATTCTTTCGAAATCGAGTAACTTTACGACGTTCAATCATGCTCAAAGCGAGTCGTAAAGCAGGCCGAATTCGTAGTAAACCTAAACCAACCGTCTATGACTATCGACAAATGATGAGTTATTTCGGATGGATAAGTTGGACGAATACTTACAATTTCTATGTGAAATGGATTAAATCCGTAGTGAGTTTTCGTCATATGCGAAAGGCTGTTAGTCGATATTCTTTATATGAAGAGAAGAATGTCTATCAACGATTAGCCATAACTTATCAATAAGGAGAAATCGAAATGAAACTTAATTATCAGCCATCAGAGTCGACTGTTCGACCTGAGGAAACAAGTTTTGATGGTCACGATGTACGACTCGTTCGAAACATTGTTGAAGAGGAACGTGAGCAAACTTCGGGTGAAAAGATAACATATTTCACTTACGAAGAAGCTGTTTTATCGCCAACTGAGTTCCAGGTTTACACAAACTTCATGATGATGCAGAGCTTTTTCAAATCGCAAGAATAACAACTGATATAATGAAAGACGAAGAGGACTGGTTCGACTCCAGTGAGAAAAGTGTAATGAGTGCACGCTTCCTCTTTTATTATTCTTTTGAAAGGAGCGAGTTATGAAGTACGAACCAGCAGTATGCTTCACAAAGCGAGCGCAGCAAGAAAGGAAACGCTGGCTCAGACATTACTTAGAGGAAGTTTGGGATCCTCAAGAAGAACCTACCGTTGCTTTTGATGCGCGTCTTGTTGAGCTGCAAATGCTTAAGGGACGCGTAACAAAGAAAATTAAAGAAAGGAGAACTTGGCAATGAATAACGAGATCTTTACCAACATTGTAGAGGAGCAGATTCAACGTTGTACAGATGTTCTTATCCAAAAACAAAGTGAGTATGCAACGGAAGATAGACTGCATAACTTCCGAACTACAGCCACATTAACACAGAGTACCTTGCAGTCAGCTTGCGCAGGTTTTATGGCCAAGCATACGGTCTCAATTTATGACATGTGTCACAGCGATAAGAAGTTTACTTTGGAACAGTGGAATGAGAAAATCACTGATCACATGAACTATCTTCTGTTGTTGAGATGTATTGTGAATGAGGAGGGCGTATCGAAATGAGCATGAAGAACTTTCTAGTCAGGACTGGCGAGACACTGTCAAAGAACAGTCCTACAATCTTAACAGGTCTTGGTGTTGCAGGCGTATTGTCAACGACTATACTTGCCATTAAAGCAACACCCAAAGCACTCAAACTTCTCGAACTCGAGCAAGATCGCAGAGAAAGATACGATGAACCTATCACAATTCCTGTTATGGACACTGTGAAGCTTTGTTGGAAGTTATATTTACCAGCAGCTGCAGTGGGTGTAGCAACGATGGGTTGTATCATTGGCGCGCATAAGGTTAATCTGCGACGTAATGCTGCTATGGCTGGTTTATATTCTCTCACAGAAACAGCATTTAAAGAGTATCAGGCAAAAGTCACTGAGACTCTTGGCTCTAATAAAGAGCATAAGATCCATGATGAGATTGCCAGAGATCGTATCCGATCCAACCCGATAGGCGTCAACGAGATAATCATTACTGGCCAAGGGGAGATGAAATGTTATGACGCCTTGACCGGACGATATTTCAAATCCGATGTCGAGAAGATTCGAAAAATTGTCAATGAGTTCAATCGCAATCTCATGAATGACTGCTTTATATCTTTGAACGAGTTTTACTATGAACTCGGTTTAAGTGGTGTGAAATTGGGCGATCTCATGGGCTGGGATATTGACAAAGGTCTTATTGATGCAAAATTCTCAAGTTGTTTGACAGAAGACAACCAACCATGCCTTGTGATGGACTTTAATATTTACCCAAAATACGTGAAATAGTCGCCGACTTTTCTTATGCTATAAGACTTCACCTAGGCCGCGAGCAAAACAAGGCATATAATGAAACATATTTGAAAGGAGAAGGATAATGCGACTATCGAAAGAGACAAAAAAACGTCTGATCGAGGAACGAGATCTTGCTTTAGAGAAGATGAGTATGGAAGGGATCAGTTCAGAGGACTGGGCTTACTACAAGAAACAATTTGAAGGATATTCTGAGTTGCTTAAACGTGACTGGAAGATCTCTCCAGATACACTTCTTGTAGTGGGAGGGAATCTACTGGGAATTCTGCTGATACTCAACTTCGAAAAGATGGATATCGTGATGAGTAAAGCGTTGGGATTTGTGTTAAAAGGAAGGGTCTAATAGGCCCTTCTCCTTTTTTCAATCCGAGGAAAGGAGCCTTTATGTCTGTTCTACTCATCCAATGAGCTGAAACGATTATATTTCACAAAGAAAGGAAGGTCTGAATGAAGCAGAAATATACAAGCACGTTCACTAAGATGACAATGTGTGTCATCTATTTCTTGTTCATCTTAGGAGCAATTATCGGAGGGGTCTTGGTTGTGTGTTCAGCAGTATGGGACACAAAGCTAGGATTCCAAATTGACACAGGCATGTTTATTGCTTATGCAGCATATTTGGGTACACCAACTGCTGTTGCAATAGGTTTCTATGCCTGGAAAAGTAAGGCTGAGAATCTCTTGAAGATTAAGGCAAGTAACACAGATAAAGAGCACGATCCTTTGATCGATACACTTGCGGGTATGGGAGGAAATACATAATGGATATTTTACGTTGGATCGGTGCTTATTGGCACGATGTTTTGGTTATCATTGCGTTAGTCACAGGTTTTGTTGTGGCTGTTAAGAAATGGTGGCCAAAGTGGAAAACCATGTCATCTACCGAAAAGGTAGCTTATGTCACTCGACTCTTGCAAAATCTGTTACCCATTGCATTAGGTCTTGTCACAGATGCAGAGATTACTTATGGCGGAGGAACTGGTAAGATTAAACGAGCCTATGTCATCGACGAGTTATATTCTCGTATTCCTGATGAATTTAAGCCATTTGTGACAGAGGAAAATCTTGATGCAATACTTACTAAGGCTCTTGATGAAGCACGACTTCTGTGGGAGTCTAATGACAAAATTAAATCTATGATTGAAGGAGACATTTAACAATGAAGAAACAGACAACTATACGCAAACCCATCAAGAAAAAGGCGGCGCCGGTCGCTATCACCTACAACCGTAAGCTTAAGAAAATGCAGTACGACAATGTTACTGTACTTACTTCTTACGTGCGGCCTGACATTATGCAGGTTATTCTGAAGGCTCTGCCTTCTAAGATTGTTCGGACGAAGGTATATTCTGTTGTGATTGTCATGCCTACTTCCGGCAAAAAGAAGGAATACAGCGTTTCTGTGATCTAATGGTCGCAATCATAACATAGGCTATAATGAAAACTATATTCTGAAAGGAGTCTATGATATGAGTAAATTGAGTGACATGATTGTCAGTGCGATACTGAAAAGAGGTATCTTAGGAGAGTTTCGTAAATTTGAAACAGAAGTCGAAATTCCCCAAGATAACAAACCAAGTATTAAGGTAACAATCAAAGCAGAAAATTTGCAAGTACGATTTGACATGGAAAAAGAAGACAAGTAAAAAGGCGGGAGTCTAGGAGAGATCTTAGGCTCCTTTCTTTACAAAAGGAGAAAAAAGAATGAACAACAAGATCATACGTGGCATCCTTGCTCTATTGGTGATAGTTATATTCACCGCGATGGGTGTCTTCATTGGAACAAAGATTGACAACGACCCACCCGTGGTTGTAGTTGAAACACCTCCAATATCCACCCCTGATCCTACAGAAGAACCTTCTCAAACTCCAGATATTTCTACACCAGAACCTTCTGAGGATCCTATCGAAACGCTAGAACCGCTAGAACCGACTCCTTCCGAACCCATTGCAGATCCTGTATATGGGTTTAAGCAGCAAGAAATATTTCTTATGGCTCAGTTGCTGTGCGGAGATAAGAATCGAGATGGCGATGGTGAATATGATATTGACTTCGGCAATGACGATCGCTATGATCAGATTTCACTTGTATTATGTGTTGTTATGAACCGCGTGAATGACGATCGATTTCCTAATAATGTTGAGGATGTTATTTGGCAAAACAATGGAACTACATATCAGTTTTCTGTCATGGAGCAGTGGGATGACTTTAATAAAGTTTGCAGTCTAAGTGATATTGCTATCCAGCGTGTTACAGAATGGTGTGAAGCTTATGACAGAGGTGACCCCGGCGCTCAATCTATTCCTACAGATCATGTTAAATTCTATGGAAACGGAACTGAGAACATATCCTCAACCATGAAATAGCGAGAAAAACACGTCGTATAATGAAAACTATATTCTGAAAGGAGTTATACGATGAAGAAACTAGAAATTGTTAAACTATGTGTTGAGGTCGTAGTCGGAATAGGAGTCGGGATGATTGCCGGAAGCGCGATAGGAATGGTCCCAGTAACAGGAGGAATCTTAGCGAAGATTGCAACAAAAGCTGGAGCCATAGCCTTAGAGAGCATGGTGGTAGACAAAACGACAGACTATGTCGAGGAGAAGTTCAACGACTTGGAAAACAAAGTCAAAGAGATGATCGATAATGTAAAAGAGGAAACGGAATGACAAAAAGGAGAGTTTGAGTTAATAGCTTAGACTCTCCTTTTATATTCTCTCAGAAAGGAGGAAGCACATGGAACTCACACCAGCATTAGGCGTCAATATTAAAAACTATTCCAGCAAGATTCTTGTGGGAAAGACGTGGAGAATTAGTGAGAAAGTTGATGGTGTTAGACGACTGTTCTATAAGTCTAAAACCGGAAGAGTCTCTGCATATTCTCGTACAGGTAAGGAAGACAAATTGCTTACGCACATCACATCTTACCTGGAACCGCCTTGGTTTCCCTATGACACAGTGTATGACTGTGAGCTCGTAGATCGCTGTTTATATTTTGATAAAGCGGACAGCTTCCTTCTAAGAGCTGAGACGACTGGCAAAGCCAACCAGCAATATCCAGATAACAAGTCTGATCTTATGGCTATATGTTTTGACGTTTATACGCCTGGCGGAACAGCGACCGGACGTGAAAGAGATTTGGAATTAAAAAGACTGTTTAGCCAACAACCTTTAACAGATCCAATGATCATGGTACCTTTACTCGGTGTCATTCAAGGTGAAGACACAAAAACTCTGAACAGCCTTATGGCACAAGTGCAGAGTTATGGCGGTGAGGGACTTATGCTTATGGACCTAGACAGTATTTATATTCCCGGTCGGTCCAAAACATTAGTTAAGGTCAAACGACTTGATGAATATATAGGAACTTTGGTAGATGTCGAAATGGCGACGGACGGAACAAAGATTGAAGGTGGTATATCCGCACTTATTTGTCAGGTCAAAGGATGCACAGTTCCTGTGCGAGTTGGAACTGGGTTAACTCAGCAACAAAGGCTAGAGATAGCTCAGAACCTAGATCACTACATGGGTAAGAAATTTGAGATTGAGGCGTTTAGCCAGACTCGTGATGCACGAGGAAACATAAGTCTTAGTATGCCTGTGTTTAAACAGTTTATCTAGATCGTACAAATTACAACGGGTATAATGAAAACTATATTCTGAAAGGAGAATTGTAACATGAAAACAGGTATTTTGGAGGTCATTAAGGCGAACAAGAAGACTATCATTAAGAAGGGTGTTATTATCCTTGCAAGCGTAGGTGGACTGCTAGTAGCAAGCTTACTTAACAAGGATCATAAGCCCGACGAGGATGAAATCTTCGAAGGCGACTACGATGTCGAAACCGACGATTATGATACAAGCTCGGAAGAGTAAGTCAGATAAAGGAGAGTTTGAGAAGCGAAAGCAACTTGAGCTCTCCTTTTATATTTTGAAAGGAGTTTAGCTATGTGCAAATGTCAACGTAATAATTTGCTGCTTGGACTTATCATCTTTGGCGCCGGATATTATCTAGGACGCAAAGCTGAGTATACTCGCATCATTCAAATCATTGCAACCGATGCTCTCAAGAACAAAAAGGAGGACGTTGCAGATGACAAACATTGATTCAGAAGGCGGTCTTGGAATTGATTTGGAAACAACTCAATGGACACCTTTATATTTTACCTCGGAGGAAGAAGCAAAGAAAGCACTTAAGATTTGTGGTAGAGATGCTATTCCTATTTACTTCACAGAGAATGGAAACGCTATCTATCACGAAGCAGATAAAGGACGGTTTGTTATATTTGTCCGAGAACGGGAGGGAGATTAATGGAAGAACGCAAACTAACTCGGAACGACGTCGACTTCCCGGGTAATAGTGAAACTAAACGGGCAAAAGCGAAGACTGAGTCTACCCAGGAAGTTAAGAAAGAAAAGCAAGTTGCTGTGGTTAAAGGTAAGGTTGTAAAACAGAAAAAATCCCTGGGAAAGAAATTCTCAGAAGCATTCTTAGGTGAAGACAGTAAGAGTGTTGGAGATTATATTTTTCACGATGTTGTGATACCTGCTATTAAAGCCACACTTAGCGACGCAGTTTCCGGAGGTATTGAGATGATTCTCTTTGGAGAACGTCGTTCAGGTAGTAGAAACTATGCTCGGAATGGAAGCAAAACATATACCTCATATTCCTCATATTATGGCAGACGAGACAGAGATCGCGATCGAAGAGATGATCGTGGTGGTAATTACGCCAGAGGATCAAGGGCTCGTCATGACTTTGATGATATTCTCTTCGAAACAAGAGGAGAAGCAGAGGATGTTCTCTCGCATCTGGTCGATCTCACAATCGATTATGGCGTAGCATCCGTTGCTGATTTCTATGATCTTTCGGGAATTGAGAGTCAATTTACGGATAATAAGTACGGGTGGACTAATCTGAGAGATGCCTGTACGGATCGTGTCCGTAATGGATACATTATTAGATTGCCACAAGCTAGGCCGCTGGATTAATACTTCAGCGGCTCTTTATATTCTGAAAGGAGAATAATTATGAAACCATGGGAAAACTGGTGCGATGAGGATGGCAACTTTCGACATCATAATAAACCCTCAAATAATCTTGAGGGAAAGCGACCTGAAACATGAAGGAGGATTCTGAAGATGCGTGATTACAATCTTTGGAGCTTCATCGGCGATATTCTTATGGTTTGCATCACGGGAGGCCTCTGGTTGATCTGGATCTTCATCCGTGAGATGCGCCGTAAGAACTCGCGCTAGTTTATATTTTGAGAGGTTTACACGGCCTCTCATTTTATCTTAAGAAAGGAGATAGGTAATGAAAATCACAAAAACTGAGACTGCAGTAACGCCGTCTTATGCGGATAATGGTTCTGCTGGTATGGATTTGTATGTTGATACCGAGAAAGAGTATGTGCTCGAGCCCGGAGAAACATATTTGCTGCCGACAGGTATCCGAGTTGAGATCCCTAAGAACTGTTTTGGCGCCATTTATCCGCGTAGTTCACTTCACAAGAAGGGTCTTACACTTGCAAACAACGTAGGTATCATTGACGCATCTTATCGTGGTGAGATTATGCTACCTATTAAGAACATATTTGCCGATCGGATTAACATCAATGGTAAGTATGGCATCAGAACACCGCTCTGCCAACTCATTATCCAGCCTTATAGGTATGAGAGAATCGAGGTTTGCAGTAGCTTGAGTGAAACATCTCGAGGAACAGGAGGTTTCGGTTCGTCTGATGCAAAGCGCCAGCCAATTGAAAATAAGTTAGAAGACGATAAGGAGAATCAGAATGGATAAACATTATTACCAAAAACTATTAGATTTGCAGTCTACTTATCCTGAGCATTATGCGATGAGTGGATTGTGTGAAATTATATCGACAGGTTTTCTTGACGTCGATGCACATTATAGTGCAATATTGCCTACTCTCGAATATCATGCCAAGCAGGATGACGGTAATGCAAATACTCGAGATCGCTACATGGGCATTCTCCTTAAAGAGTTTTCTAATCCGGTAGAGAAGACTGAGAACTATCGGATTCTATACAATAAACTATATTCTCTGTACGGCAGAGAGGTGGCGGACGAGTTCCTACTGGATGATATTACAGGTGTCATCTATACGCATAATAGTCAGAACATTACCACAAAACCGTATTGCTTTGCTTATGACTTTGATGTACTGGCAGAGAAAGGCGCCTTCTTTACGGATATTTCTGACAGACCTGCACAGCATTTGGACAGCTTTATCCAGCACGTTATTGAGTTTGTTGCCGTCACTTGCAGAGAAACCACAGGAGCCGTTGGAATGCCTGCACTTTTTCCATATATGTGGTATTATTGGGATAAAGACGTGATGTCTGGTTATATTTCTGATCCAAAGAAGTATCTTGAGCAGCAGATCCAAATGCTCGTCTATAAACTTAATGGTAGTGAGATGCGCATGAACGAGAGCGCTTTCACCAATGTAAGCTGTATGGATGAATCATATTTGGATAACTTCTTTGGTGACCGACTATTCCCAAACGGAGAACCAGTCATTGCGCATATTGATGAGATTATAGAATTGGAGTTCTTCTTCCTCGAGTGCGTAAATGATATTCTCTCACACAAAGTATTGACGTTTCCAGTTATCACAGATTGTATTCTCTTTGATGCAGAGACAAATTCCTTTGTAAATCCTGAGACGGCAAGACGCTTCAGCGATCTAAATCAGAAGTGGAGCAATGCCAACATGTATTGTGGGACTGATATTTCCACATTGTCTACTTGCTGTCGAGTACTTAATAACATCGATACGATGAATACTAAATTGAGTGGGTTTGCCAACTTTATTGGCGGCAGCGACCTCAATATTGGATCTGTGGGTGTTATTACACTCAATCTTCCTTACTGGGCACAAAGAATGCACGGCGATGGGGAAAGTATGGAAAGCGCTCTAACATATTTAGAATTGCAGATTCAGGAATCTTGCCGATATTTGCATGGTGTTCGCGCTTGCATCCAGGACTTGATCGACAAACATGCGCTTAAACTGTATGACCTGAATTTGGCCAAGATTGAGCGCCAGTTTAATACGATTGGCTTCATTGGGCTGTACGATGCTGCACGGATATTTGAGGTGAAGGATGTTCTTGCCTTTGAGAAATCTGTGCTGGAGTTGATCACCAGAGTAACCAGCGAGTTCTGTGCTGAAGAATCATATTCTATCAATATTGAGCAGATCCCTGGCGAAAGCGCCTGCGTTAAGTTGGCAAAGAAAGACAAACTGACATTCGGAGAAGACCGTGTTACAACCGAATGCTACAGCAACCAATGGATTCCTCTCAGCGAGTACAAGTCGATCAACGACCGCTCGGAGTATGCGGCCGTCCTCGATAAACTTTGTGGAGGTGGATCTATATTACATCTCAACATTGATGCACCCTTTACTAATTCCGAACAGGGTTGGAAACTGCTGAATGATATTGCGAAGAAAGGTGTCATTTATTTCGCTTTCAACAATCGTATCAGCGTTGATGAGCATGAGCACGGTTTCTATGGTGATATCTGTTGGTGTGGAGCGCCGAAGTGTGGCGAAGCAACAAGACCTGTTGGTTTCATTACTTTGGTTAAGAACTGGATTCCGTCAAGGAGAAAGGAGTACGAGGAACGCAAATGGATTACACCGTAATTAAGAAGTTGCCTAATAGTGAGGGCGTCGAGTTGGCTGTCCTGAGTAACAATGGTTATTTCCCCTGCAAGATCCAGCAGACTGAGGACACTAAGTGCATGTGTGCCGAGTTCAGAGAGCAGCCGAATGGCGAATGCTCATGCGGTTTATATTACAAGACTGACGCAGACTTTGTATTGTACACTCGTAAAGGTTGCCCTCGTTGTGACATGCTCAAGAACGAATTGCAGCGAGTGCAGAAGTCTTATATTGAGTCGACCGACTATCCTGAGGGCATGACATCTTTACCTGTGCTTGTGGCGCCGTCCGGTGTAGAATACAGTTTCAAAGAAGCCATGGCGCTGTTTCCTCGGCCACGAACACTATGAGGCTTAAACAAATAATTGATGAATCATTTGGTGATTACAAGGAGTGTTCAATGCTTCTGGTTGCAGATAAATGCACTTGGAAATGTGAAGGCTGCCAAAACAAACATTTAGCACTTCTTGAATCCCAAATTTTCTCGGATGAAGAAATTCTGAAAAGGTTTTGTAATAATCCACTGACTTCAGCAATTGTGATCGGTGGATTAGAGCCTTTTGAGCAGTTGCAAGAGCTAGTTATATTTATCGGTGAAGCAACTAAAGCGGGGCTGGACGTTCCAATCATTATTTACACTGGTTTTGAGATAGACGACTTTGATTTGTATTGGAGTGGTTTTGAACCTGCTGCCAAATCATATTTGGGTCCAGTTATCGTTAAATTTGGTAAATACGTGGCTGGATCAGAATCATATTTCAATAAAGATCTTGGTGTAACTTTGATAAGTAACAATCAATACACACATACATATTAAGGAGGTTATTAACATGTATATTAAATCTTTACCGGATTCCGTCAAGGAGAAAGGAGTACGAGGAACGCAAATGGATTACACCGTAATTAAGAAGTTGCCTAATAGTGAGGCGGTCGAACTTGCTGTTATTAATAACGGCGGTTATTGTCCTTGTAAGCTTGAACGAAATGAGGACACAAAATGTATGTGTGCTGAGTTCCGTTCTCAGGCGAATGGCGAATGTTCTTGTGGTTTATATTTCAAGAAAGATGCCGATTACCTTTTGTATACTAAAGAAGGCTGCCCACGGTGTGAGCTTTTGAAGGAAGAACTGAAACGTGTCAACAAGACTTATGTAGAATCGACAGATTATCCTGATGATATTTCTGCGGTTCCTGTCTTAGTTACTTCGTCGGGTATTCAGTACAACTTCAAAGAAGCCATGACGCTATTTCCTCGGCCAAAAACGCTATGAAACTTAAACAAGCAAGACTTTGGATTGGACAGGTTATAGTACCTGCCGCTATATTGGTAAGTACTATGGTTGCAGCAAACCCAGAGCTTAGATACGCGATTAACGACAAAGCGTTAACGGTTAAGAATTCGATTAAAAATTGGTTTAAGAAGGTTGGAGCCTGAGAGAAATCTCGGGCTCTTACTTTTTCATTTGAAAGGAGGAATTAAATGAAATTTCCAAAACAGGGTAAGTTTACGTTGGAGGACTTAACTGATTGGTTGAATTCTCTTGATATTCATACCTCTGTTGCCATTCTTGAGAAGCTATATAAGGATCTACGCGACTTTGCTATAGCTCATCACAATGAGGCAGAAGAGCAATATGAAGAATAAGAACTATATTAATTCCAGTGGTTACTACGATCCAACAAGTGGTGAAGCAATAGATCACATTATTCATGAGGAGCGCCTTAAAGAGCGCAAACAAAGAAAGGAGAAACAAAGTGCAAATAATAAACCCATCGTACAAAATCCTAACGCCAATAAGCGTAGGAGGAATCGACGAGATACATAAGATCGAGCAAGTCGGTCGTGTATGTTATAAAAGCGAAGACCTTATCAAAGAGGACTCAGCCGCAGACTTTGTCAGAAGGCTGATTAAAAGAGGTCATGAAGCAATGATTGAGCATTCCCAAATGACTGTTATATTTACAGTTGACAGAGGAGTGTCACACGAATTAGTAAGACATCGTCTTGCTAGTTTTGCTCAAGAAAGCACACGTTATTGCAACTATAGCAAGGAAAAGTTTGGCGATCAGATTACTGTAATTCGACCATATTTTCTTGAGGAAGGATCAGGAGCTTATAACGCCTGGCTATATGTCATGGAGGAAGCTGAGCAAGCTTATATGACTATGCTCAGATGTGGTTGCTCTCCACAGGAAGCTAGATCAGTACTTCCGAACAGTCTTAAGACGGATATAGTTATCACAGCCAATTATCGTGAATGGCGAACCATATTTAAGCTGCGTACAGCTGAAGGTGCTCATCCTCAAATGCGAGAAGTTATGCGGCCGTTGCTGGACGAGGTGAAAGAGAAAATCGAGCCTGTATTCGGTGATATCTCTTATTAAAATAACTAGGTGCAAGCTTAGCATGCTTGTTAAATGTCCAGATTAGGAAACAGCCTAGTTATATTTGAAAGGAGATGTTATGGGACTCTCAAAATTGGCAAAAGCTTGCCGTGAATGTCCGTTTAAGGATACCTGTCAGAATAAACGTATGGAGGCACATGGATATTTGATGCCAGCGACAATGAATGCAGGTATGAGTGCTGCAGCTCCTATTTTCCGAGAAACGACAACAATCAACATTGGCGATGGCACAATGGTTGAAGTGTACAAGGATGACATCAAGAGAGAACTTGAAAAAATCTATATCCATCACTATTTAAATTTGGAGGTTAATATGGAAGACAAGAAAAAAGACGATAACCTATAAGCTCGGCTATGCCGCAGGTGTTATCATCGTAAGTTGCTTGACAATAGCAGTAATTGCAGTAACCATCAAATTCGTTATGTGGTTATTCTGTTAGAAAGATGAGTTTGAGCATAGTCAACGCGTAAGTAAACAGGAGATAGAATCATGTCAAAGTACTACAAAACCTGCCCAGACTGTGGATCCAACTTAGACCCTCAAGAAAAATGTGATTGCCATGACACGCACTGCGAAGGATGTGGTAATACTCTTAAATGGGGCAAATTTGCTCATAACCAAGAGCTGTGTTGGGACTGTTATAAGAAAAAGATGTCGGCAGTGATCAAGTACCTGACTGAAGAAGGGTTTACGGACGATGCCGAACGTACATCTTTTGCGGTGGCTTGTTTGGCCGAGATTTATGGAGAGGAGTTTTGAGATGCCGGAAGAACAAAACAGATAAGGAGGTCTGATTCATATGATCGAGCTGCGTGTAGCAGATTATTGTCATCAGTGCTCAAAGTTCAATCCGGAGGCAACCATTTTCTATGCTGATAACGAGGTTGAGCAAACAATTGTCAAATGTTCTGAAGAATGCTATTGTGAAGCAAAGATGAACTTCTTGTACGATTGGTATCAGCGTAATAAAGGCCTGAAGTCGCACGAATAACATATCCTATAACGAAAGAGATGGTATTAAGAAGCGATCACGATCCAATAAACGATCGTAGGAGCTCACCATCTCTTTTATATTCTCTATTAACCAAAAATTGAAAGGAGTCTAGACATGAAAAATCTAGCAAACGTAGGCACGTCTCTAAAGACTGTTATCAGTAAGGGCGGACTCAAAATTAAGAAATACTCGCCGGAGATTCTCATGGTAGCGGGTATTACTGGAGTAGTGGGAGCAGCAGTATTGGCATGCAAAGCCACACTCAAATGTGAAGAGCTCATTGACGAGCATGATGCCAAGATGGAGGCGGCTAATAAGGCTCGTGATACTGTCGATGAAGAAAGATATTCTGCTGAGGACTACAAAAAAGATGTAGTTGTCATTAAGGTGCAGACCGCTGTAAACTTTGCCAAACTGTACGGTCCTGCTGTAACTCTTGGCGTAGCCTCTATTGGTTGTATCCTGGGCGCACACAATATTATGAAGAAGCGTAACGTTGCTCTTATGGCGGCTTATAAACTTGTCGAGCAGAGTTTTGCAGAGTATCGCGATCGTGTTAAGGCAGAACTTGGCGATGCTGAGGACTTCCATTTCCGTTATGGTACGACAAAAGGAGAAACCACAGAGACAATTGTTGATGAGGATGGTAAGAAAAAGAAGGTAAAACATCCCACACAGGAGCTGGACGGCAGTATTTGCAGCCAATATGCAAGATTGTTTGAGCCGGAAGAGCGTGATGGCAATGGCGGTTGGAGCGGTTCTACTCAGTTTAGTCCTAAGCATGATTACAACTATGCCTTCATTTCCCAGAAGCTTAATTGGATGAACGATCGTCTGAACGCCCAGGGTTATATCTTCCTCAATGATGTCTATGAAGAGCTTGGTTTTCCTCGCACCAAAGCCGGGCAGGCAGTTGGTTGGGTTAAGGGTCCTAACGGCGTTGACAATTATATTTCGTTTGGGCAGGCATTTGATTATCTTGCTTACCGCGACGGTGATCCGATTCTTCTTGACTTTAATGTCGATGGAATCATTTGGGATCTGATATAATGGGCGGAGCAGTCCTCTTGCTCGTAGATTACTCTAATCTATTGTATCGGGCATATTACAGTTCGCGAATGATAGCTGACACAAAACCATGGATAGGAATCCTAAGATATCTTGATATGTTGCGCTTGTTTGGCCAGCGAGTGCAGGAGAAGTATCCAGGGCGTCAGCTCGAGTTTATATTTGCGGGTGAGAGTCGAAAACCACTAAAACGCACACAACTCAATGAGACTTACAAAAGCCAGAGAAAACCTGTCGAGGATCCTATATTCAAAGCCTTCCGTCAAGTCATTGCTGAAGTCCTACAAGCTTGTGGATGGAAGATAATGAGTAGAGACGGTGCAGAGGCAGATGATGTTATTGCGTCAATAGCTGCGACGGTTGAGACGGACGTAGTTATATTTAGCAATGACAGAGATCTTCGACAACTTCTCTGCTTCCCTAATGTAGCCATCTATCAGCACCCAGGCATATTCTACACTCCACAAATGTTTCTGGACGATTACGGATTTGACGTCAACGATTTCGTCTACTACAAAGCATTGGTTGGAGACAAGAGTGATAACATACCTGGCGTGCTTGGATGGGGACCTGTCAAAGCAAAAAAGCATATTCTCGAGCAAAATTGGCAGCAAATACTCGAAAAAGAGGGCTTAAAAGCCGATTATGAGGCCTCTTTGGCCCTTGTAAGGCTTGATTTTAGCCTAGATTGCCCCTCTGAAGGACATATTATGCGTATACAAGGGGTCTTGCCAAGTAAGATTGTAGAGAATGTATATTGCTTTGATGCAGTAAACGAGATAGCACTCGCGATGAACCGTTTGGAGGAAGTCGTATGTCGCCACTAGTTAGAACTAACAGCCCGCCAGATAGCGCCTACAGCTTATGGTATTATCCTGGCATTAATCGTTTTATGGACGAGGACGGACATCTGTTCCACGACTTGCACGAGCTATTCCATATTTGGGAGCTTGAGCAATGGAAACGTACGAAATGCTATGGTCTTATACAAGATAAGAAAGGCGATTTGGCGGAATTATATTACGAGGAACCAGAGGAAGAGGAGCATATTCTCACTCATGCGTTTCTATTCATTAATGAAAATTGAAAGGAGAACAATATGGATAGCGGAAAATGGGGCTTGATAGCCCTTTTAGCTTTTGCAGGCGGTTGTATTACAGGATATTTTGTGGCAAAGAACCGTCTCGAGGAGGATTACCAAAGCGAGGTACAGGAGTACCGAGAGCGCTTTATGGATAAGTATGGCGAGGATGATGAAGAGCGTGAGGCGGCCTACGTGCAGAAGTCCTCATTGGACACGGACCCAATGGCAGAACCTTATAAGAAGCTTGTCACTCGTTATGACAAACCGGATCTTAGCCAGTTGGCACATTCTGGAGAGGCTAGAGAGGCTAGAGAGTGGCCTGAAGGCGATGACGATAGCGAAGCGTCTGAAGAATTCGACGAGGAGACGGAAGCTCTTATAAGAGAGCAGGAGCTTGCTGAGGAGACAGAGAGAGCTGAGCGGATGGCAGCGGTCGACCGAGAGGAGCCGTACGTCATTGACCAGTACCAGTTTGAGAACGAGAATGACCACTACGATAAGATTGATATTTTCTATTATCGCTTTGATGACACGTTGTGCGATGATAAGGATGTCGTTATCGATGATGCCGAGGATATTCTCGGGTGGGACTTCTACAAAACTCTTGAGCGGCAAACACTTGCTTATATTCGCAACGAGAAATTGCATTCCGACTTTATGGTCCATGCTTTGAGTAAGAACTATGCAGAAGACGTGGTCGGATGGTCGGGAACGGATAAAGAAAAGGAATTTTGGCGTGTAGCCAGAAAAAAGGAGGCTCTTGATGGAGCAGGCGACGAGGAATAAACGCCGGCGCTTCCGCATAAAGCGGGAGTTACTTAAGAACAAACTGTATGCTCTGATACTTATAGGTCTTGGTTGGCTTAGTATCCTGCCTGATAGAGACGGAACTTTCCTGGTATTCATATCCATGATCGCCATTCCGTTGTTCTTCTCTAAAGAAAATTGGATAACTTAGTCGCGAGAAAACATATGGTATAATGAAAGAGGAGACTAAAGGCTGCAAAGCCTCTCCTTTTTCTTATATTATGTAGAAAGGAGTGAAAATTGCATGGAAGTGGCCGAACGTAAGTATGTAAACTACCTTATTGAGCTCGTTCAGCGAGAAGATGAGGATTATATTTTCCTTTTAGAGGTATTGTGGAGAAAAGAATTCTATAGTCTTGTGAATAATGACGATAATCGGGCAAAAGATGGCCTAATCTTACGCTCGGAAGCCGGTTTTGACGACAATTTGGTTGATTTCGGGCCATGTAGATGCCTTGAAATGCTGATATATTTGGCTAAAAGGTGCGAATTTGAGCTCTATAATGGCGAAATTACGGTCTGTTTTCGGGATATTTTCTGGGAATTAATAGGTAATTTAGGCCTTGAGAAGTACTCAAAAAGGGGCTGGAAAGGCACTAATGTGTACTTTGAGATCGATGAAATCCTTAATATTTGGCTTGAAAGACGATATTCAGAGGATGGAAAAGGCAATATTTTCCCTCTAAATGACCCTCCAAAAGACCAAAAAGAGGTCGAAATCTGGTATCAAATGCAGTCATATTTGTTTGAAAAAGGCCTGTCATGAGAAATGACACAATGACATGATTTGTGACAGTTTTCAAAAATAGTGTCATAAGGCTGTCTGACAAAAACTCTGATATTTGTGACACTTTTTAGGGCGTTTTGACGGTTTTTGTGACGTTTTGTGACACTTTTGAAATCGCGAAAAACCGCATAAATACGGGGTTTTTAGGGGTTTTTAGGGATTTTGTGACATTTGTGACACTTTTCTTTTTAAGTATATAGAAAAGTATATAAAAACAGTATATATATATAAGCTTAAAACACCCCTCAAAAACGTCACTTTGTCACAACGACCAAAATTCACTATCAAATGAAAGGAGAATTCCATGGATTTCTATAAAATCAAAGAAGTCCCTACTAAGAAGTGCATTAACGTGGCGCCAAACTTCTTGGTTGGACATTCCAAGGACTTTATGGTCCGTGGAAAATCGTTTTATGCTATCTGGGATGAAAAGCGGAAACTATGGTCTACGGATGAGTTTGATGTACAACGACTTGTCGATGAAGACCTAGATAATTATATACAAGAAAGATCGACTCATTCTGAGGAAATTTACAATCCGCTATATTTGCGGGACTTTAAGTCTAATTCCTGGAAAGAGTATAGAACTTTCATTAACCATATGCCGGACTCAAATAAACAACTTGACACAAAACTTATATTCTTAAGCGATGATGTTAAGCGAACTGATTATTCATCAAAGCGATTACCTTATGATATGAAAGAAGGAAGCATCGATTGTTATGATGAATTAATTGGAACATTATTTCTTCCTGAGGAACGGCAAAAACTTGAGTGGGCTGTTGGAGCCATATTGTCCGGAGACTCTAAGTCATTGCAGAAATTCATCATACTCTATGGTGAGGGCGGAACAGGTAAGTCAACATTTTTAAACATCGTCCAGCAACTCTTTGAAGGCTATTACATTGCGTTCGACGCAAAAGCTCTAGCAAGTAGTAGCAATTCATTTAGTACTGAGATGTTTAAGAGTGATCCACTCGTAGCTATACAGCATGATGGAGACTTGAGTAAAATAGCAGACAATACTAAACTCAATTCAATCATATCTCATGAGATGATGGTCATCAATGAGAAGTTTAAGCCGAGTTATACAACTCGAGCAAATACTTTCTTATTCATGGGAACGAACAGCCCGGTTATGATCACAGACTCACATTCCGGTATTATCCGTCGACTCATCGATGTATATCCGAGCGGGAATAAAGTAACTCCGCGCAGATATCAAGTTTTGATGGATGGTATCAATTTCGAACTCGGCGCAATTGCAGCACATTGCCTGGCAGTTTATACTGAGTTAGGTAAGAACTACTACAATACATACAAACCAATTGGTATGATGTATCAAACAGATATCTTCTACAACTTCGTGGAAGATAGTTATATTACATTTATGGAGCAAGACGGTTGCACACTTAAACAGGCTTATGAGTTATACAAGACATATTGCGCAGATTCAGCAATGAACTTTGTAATGCCGAAGTATAAGTTTAAATCTGAGCTTAAGGCATATTTCACTGACTTTGAGGAAAGGTCTCGCGATGTAGATGGGAAACAGGTTCGGAATTGCTATCGTGGATTCCGTAAAGATCGTTTTACAATAACGGCGCCTGTGATAGAGGAGAAACCAAGTTCGTTAATACTTGATGCTACAACATCTATATTTGACGATGAATGCGCAACGTGTTCGGCACAATACGCAACAGCTGATGAAACTCCTGAAAAAAGATGGGACCGAGTTAAAACAACTTTAGCAGACCTTGACACAAAGAAGCTGCATTATATTCGCATTCCGGAGAATCACATTGTTATCGACTTTGACATTAAGGGAGATGACGGTAAGAAATCTTTGGAGAAGAATCTCGAAGCCGCTAGTAGTTGGCCAGCAACTTATGCCGAGTTTAGTAAATCGGGTAGTGGCTTACATCTTCATTATATTTTTGATGGTGATGTGACAACATTGAGTCGAGTGTTCAGTGAGGGTATTGAAATCAAGGTGTTTACCGGTAACAGTTCATTACGAAGGAGGTTGAGTAAATGTAATACACGACCTATCGCTCATATTTCGAGCGGATTACCCTTGAAAGGAGGTAATAAGGTGATAAATGCCACAGCAGTTAAGAGTGAACGTGGATTGCGTGATATGATTCAACGTAATCTTAACAAAGAGATTCATCCCGGCACGAAACCCAGCATTGACTTTATATTCAAGATTCTGGATGATGCATCAAAGTCTGGTCTCAAGTACGATGTAAGCGATATGCAGACTAGAGTCCTAGCATTCGCTACTCAGAGCACGAATCAGTCGGATTACTGTGTGACGCTTGTGAGCCAGATGAAATTTAAGTCAGATGATCCAAGCGAGGATATTCCAGCAGTTGATGATGGAGGTTTAGTTTTCTTTGATGTGGAAGTCTTTCCTAATCTGTTCATCGTTGTATGGAAAGAAGAAGGAGAAGATAAACTTCCTGTTAAGATGATTAATCCATCAAGTCTTGACATGGAAAAGCTGTTTAACATGAAATTGGTCGGATTCAACAATCGCCGATATGACAATCATATTCTGTATGGGCGCTACATTGGATATGACAACATGCAGCTCTACAAGTTGAGTACAAAGTTAGTTGGTAAGACTAATAGTGGAATGTTCAGAGAAGCATACAATCTATCCTATACCGATATTTACGACTTTAGCAGTAAAAAGCAAAGTTTAAAGAAGTTTGAGATAGAGTTGGGTATCCATCACCAAGAACTTGGATATGAGTGGGATCAACCAGTTCCTGAGGAGAAATGGGAAGAAGTTGCAGCATATTGTGTGAATGATGTTGTTGCGACTGAAGCTGTATTCCATGCACGTAAGCAGGATTATATGGCACGACTCATTCTTTCAGAGATTAGTGGTCTTACTCCGAATCACACTACACAACAACAAACAGCCAAAATCATATTTGGTGATGACCCTCGACCTCAGGATAAGTTCATCTACACTGATCTTAGTGAGATGTTCCCTGGATATTCTTATGATCCAATGCGCACGCCAAAATCCCTTTATAAGGATGAAGAACCAAGTGAAGGTGGTTATGTATATGCGCAACCTGGAATGTGGAGAAATGTAGCTTTACTGGATGTTCAATCAATGCATCCTACAAGTTTGATTAACATGAATGCATTCGGACCTTATACTGAAAAGTTTAAACAACTTTTGGATGCACGTTTGGCGATTAAACATAAAGAGTATGATTTAGCTAAACAAATGTTGGGTGGTGTTCTAACTCCATATTTGGGTTCTATCGATGCAGCTAAGGATTTATCTTATGCATTGAAGATTGTTATCAACATTGTTTATGGTTTGACGTCGGCAAGTTTCGAAAATAAATTCCTTGATCCTAGAAATAAGGATAACATTGTGGCTAAGCGTGGAGCTTTGTTCATGATTGATTTGAAACATGCGGTTGAAGAACAAGGATTTGAGGTTGTTCATATTAAGACCGACTCAATTAAAATTGCAGAAGCAACTCCTGAGATTATTGCTTTTGTAAATGAGTTTGGTACTAAGTATGGATATTCTTTTGAGCATGAAGCAACTTATGAAAAGATGTGTCTTGTTAATGATGCAGTCTATATTGCAAAATATGGATGGGCCGAAGATGATAGAGACATCGGAAAATGGACTGCAACTGGTGCTCAGTTTGCACATCCTTATATTTTCAAGAAACTCTTTAGTCATGAAACATTAACTTTCGAAGATCTTTGCGAAACAAAAGAAGTCAAAACAGCAATGTATCTTGACTTCAATGAAGGTATGGAGAAAGGCGAACACAATTATATTCATGTTGGAAGAGTTGGTTCCTTTGTTCCAATGATTGAAGGTATTAGTGCAGGAGAACTTTTGCGAATTAAGGATGACAAGTATTACGCAGTTACTCGCACTAAAGGATATCGTTGGATGGAAGCAGAAATTGTAAAGGCGAATAAACTTGAGGACAAAATTGATATGACATATTTTAATGTTCTCTTGGACGATGCTGTTGCTAATATTTCTAAGTTTGGTGATTTTGAGTGGTTTATCTCAAATGATAAAAATTTGGAACCACCAACCGATCCAATTGGTATCGATGATCATCCACCGTTTTTACAATGTGGAAGAGACTTCTGTGATAATTGCAAACAATTAGGTGATAATGGCGAATGTAAGATGGGTTATGACAACTCATCCGCTAATGAATGAAAGGAGAATAATCATGGCACAGACAAAACAAAGTAATCCGGTAAGCAATATCTCTATCGAGAATGCTCAAATCGGTTTTCGCAACTTCTCAGGTAAAGAGGGTAAATACAACGCTGAGGGAAATCGTAACTTCGGCGTTTTCCTCGAAACTGAACTCGCACATCAATTGGAAGCTGACGGGTGGAACGTTCGTTGGCTAAATCCTCGGGATCCTGAAGATGATCCTCAAGGTTTCTTGCAAGTCAAAGTTGGCTTCGGAAACTATCCTCCAAAGATTGTTCTTATCAGCAATGGCAGGAAATCTGAATTGAATGAAGACAACGTTCATCTTTTGGATTGGGCAGAGATTGAGTCTGTTGATTTGATTATCCGTCCTTACTCTTACAATGTGAATGGTAAGGAAGGGATCAAAGCATATTTGAAGACAATGTATACTGTTCTGGCTGCTGATCATTTTGCTGAGAAGTATGAATTTACTCCTGACACCGCACAAGATGTTGTTGGTGGTTGCGGTAATTGTTCTATTTGCAGCGGTGAATGCGATAAGAACGAACACCTGTAAGGAGGATCTCTGATGGCGACGAGACTTTATGAGCATCAAAAAGCCGCCATCGAAAAGCTGCATACTGGCGCCATCTTAGTCGGTGGCGTCGGTAGCGGCAAATCTTTAACGGCTTTAGGGTATGTCTTCTCTAAAGTCCGAGGCGGTAAAAATCCTATTATAGGAGATTCCGGATATTCTCCAATGAAAGTTGATAAAGAGCTCTATGTTATCACAACAGCAAGAAAACGTGATAGTGCAGATTGGCAAAAAGAGGCTGCGATATTTGGACTCAACCCAATTGTTGATAGTTGGAATAATATTGCAAAGTATATTAGCGTCAAAAACGCATTCTTTTTGTTTGATGAACAACGATTAGTTGGAAGCGGTGCTTGGGTTAAATCTTTCTACAAAATTGTAGCAAATAATGGTTGGATTCTCTTAAGTGCAACACCTGGCGATACGTGGTTAGATTATATTCCAGTTATGGTTGCTAATGGTTTCTATAAGAATCGAACAGAGTTTCTTCGTCGCCACGTTGTATTTAATCACTTTAGTAAGTTTCCTAAAGTTGATCATTATGTGGAAGTTCAACGTCTTGTCAAAATTCGAAATGCAATTCTTGTTAATATGCATTTTGTAAGAAAGACAATTCGAAATGAAATTGATGTAATATGTGAATATGATCGAGAGAAAACTCGAAGACTTATGATTGATCGTTGGAACATTTATGAAGATGTTCCAGTAAAAGATATTTCTGAGTTATGTCGTTTGTTAAGACAACTTGCAAACAGCGATCCATCTCGATTGGTTAAATTAGGAGAAATTATAGTTAAACATCCTAAGGTAATCATATTCTATAATTTCAATTTTGAATTAGCGATTCTTGAGCAATTTGCTAAGGACAATGATATTCCGTATACACAATGGAACGGTCATAAACATGAAGACTTATTAAGAGATAAACCATGCTGGTTGTATTTATGTCAATATACAGCTGCAAGTGAAGCTTGGAATGCAATCGAGACAGACACGATCGTATTCTTCTCTCAAAACTATTCTTATAAAATTATGGAACAGGCTTCTGGAAGGATTGATCGAATGAATACTCCATTTGAAATGTTATACTATTATCATTTCATTTCTCATTCTCCTATTGATCTGGCTATTCGTAAGGCACTTATTCAAAAGCAAACGTTTAATGAGTCACGATTTCAAAATTATTAACCTCGCGAAAAAAACATATGGTATAATGAAAGGAATAGGATGTCGCTTGACAACTTATTCTTAATTTTATGCGAGGAGGGAGATCCGTGGCTAAAAAAGAGAATAAATTTAAAGCAGAATTGAAAAAGGAATTAAAGGGTCTGTTTCCTGGTTGCGTTTTGATAGATGCAAATCCTAATGAACAGCAAGGTATTTCAGACCTTTTAATTCTTTATCGATTTACTTGGGCTATGTTAGAATGTAAGCGTGATGCTACTTCATCACATCGTCCTAATCAGGATTATTTTGTTGAGAAATTCAACGACATGTCCTTTGCTGCTTTCATTTATCCAGAAAACAGAGAGGAGGTCCTACATGATTTGGAATCGACATTTGCAGCTCGATGGTAGTCATGCATTTCTTAGTGCAAGTAAATATCATTGGGTAAATTATGATGAACAGAAACTCATCGATGTCTATTCAAAATATCGTGCAGCTCAGAAAGGAACTGAGTTACATGATTTGGCTGCTAAACTAATCCAGCTTGGTGTGAAATTACCAAAAACAAACAAGACATTAAATCTCTACGTTAATGACGCAATAGGGTATAAAATGTCTACTGAGACAACTTTGTATTACTCAGATAATTGTTATGGTACTGCCGATGCAATTTGTTTTAGAAAAGTGGATGGTCGTATGTTTTTACGAATTCATGATTTGAAAACAGGTGCATCTCCAGCTTCTATTAAGCAATTAGAAATTTATGCAGCCTTATTTTGTTTAGAGTATCATGAAGATCCTAATGACATTGGATGTGAACTTCGTTTGTATCAATCGGATGAAGTTCTTGTTCATGAACCCGAAACCGAAGAAATTCTGTACATCATGCAAAAAATTAAAGATTTCGATCGGAGAATTCAAGAATTAAAACAAGGAGAGTAGTGACATGAGCGAATTAAAACATTATGGCACTCCTCGCCATTCGGGGAGATATCCGTGGGGAAGCGGAGAAACTCCTCAACGCAGTAAATCTTTTAGGCAGGAGATTAAAGAACTTAAGGCGAAAGGCCTTACGGAAAAACAAATTGCCGATGGTTTCGGTATGTCAACTACACAACTTCGAGCAACAATTTCTTTAGAGAAAGCTGCACAAAGAAAAGCTGATTCAGCAGAAGCTCTTCGTCTTAAAGAAAAGGGTTATTCGAATGTTGAAATTGGAAAACGAATGGGGATTAATGAAAGTTCTGTTCGTAATCTTTTAGACCCCGCAATGCAAGAACGTGCGTCTATTACAGAATCGACAGCTAATATGCTTCGTCAACAAGTTGAAGACAAAGCCTATTTAGATGTTGGCGCTGGTGTTGAGACATATATTGGTGTTTCTCGTACGAAATTAAACACGGCAATTGCTGAATTGGAACAAGATGGATACAAACTTCAATATTTGCAAACTGAACAACTTGGTACAGGTAAGAAAACAACCATTAAAGTTTTGACAAAAGAAGATGTTACATATTCTGATCTTATCAAAAATAAGGATCAAATTCGTACAATCACGGATTGGTCCGAAGATGGTGGTCGGTCTTACTTAGGACTCGAACCTATAAAGAATGTTAATTCAAGTAGAGTTCAAGTTCGGTTTGCTGAAGATGGCGGTTCTGATATGGATGGCGTCATTCAACTTCGACGTGGAGTACAAGATCTTTCTTTAGGAGATTCTAAATATGCTCAAGTTCGAATCGGTGTTGATGGAACACACTATCTTAAAGGAATGGCCATCTATTCTGATGATCTTCCCGATGGCGTTGACATTATGTTTAATACCAATAAATCTAGTGATGTTGGCAAAATGGGTGCTATGAAAAGTCAGAAAGATGATCAAGACAATCCTTTTGGAGCCACGGTTCGTCAAAAACATTATGTTGATTCAAATGGTAAAGACCAGTTAAGTCCTATAAATATTGTAGGATTTCCAACCAAGCCTGAATCTGGTGAAGAAGGTTCTTGGGATACTTGGTCAAAAACATTGTCTTCTCAGTTTCTCTCTAAACAAACTCCAGCTTTAGCACAAAAACAACTTAAAATTTCTTATGATGTGCAGAAAAGTGAGTTTGATGAAATTATGGCAATCACAAATCCTGCTGTAAAGACGCGTCTTTTAGACTCTTTTGCAGATGATTGTGATTCTAAAGCGGTACATTTAAAAGCAGCAGCTCTTCCAAGACAAGGAAGTAAAGTACTTATTCCTTTAACCACATTAAAGGATAATGAATGTTATGCCCCCACCTATAAAAATGGTGAAAAGCTAGCTCTTGTTCGTTATCCTCATGCAGGAACTTTTGAAATTCCTGTCGTTACAGTAAATAATCGTTCTCCAGAAGGAAAGTTTGTTTTGAATAATGCTAAAGATGCTATTGGAATCAATCCTAAAGTTGCATCTAGACTTTCTGGAGCAGATTTTGATGGAGATACGGTTCTTACAATTCCTTACAATAAACAATTGGTTGTGTCTGGTGCTTTGAAAGGCCTTGAAGATTTTGATCCTAAGACTGCTTATCCTAAATATGAAGGAATGAAAGTTATCTCCCCAAAGAATAAACAAACGGAGATGGGTAAAGTTTCAAACCTCATTACAGACATGACTTTGAAAGGCGCTTCCCAGGATGAGATTGCAGCAGCTGTTCGACATTCTATGGTGGTTATCGATGCTGAAAAACATGAGTTAAACTATCAACAATCCTACATAGACAACGGTATCGCGGCTTTAAAAGTCAAGTATCAAGGAGGAACTCTTTCTCAACCTAAAGGCGCATCAACTCTGATCTCTAGAAGTTCTTCAGAGATTCGAGTTCCAACCCGCCGCCCTGTTACAAAAGCAGACATCGCAGAGAATCCATCTCTTAGTGGAGCGGTTCGTAAGAATAGCTATTCTGTTGACCCCGCTACTGGAAAAAAGATAACAGTTCCTAAGAATGAAACTTATGTAAATTCGAAAGGTAAGACTGTTGTTAAACAAGAGAAGTCTACTAAGATGTTTGAAACTGATGATGCCCACACTTTATCGTCTGGCACTGCTATGGAGAAAGTTTATGGAGATTATGCCAATAGTATGAAGGCGCTTGGAGATCAAGCCCGTCAAGCTTCGGTTCTCATACCGTCTACAAAGTACTCCCCTTCTGCAAAAGCCGCCTATGCAGATGAAGTGGCCTCTCTTAAATCAAAGCTGGTCATTGCATCATCTAACAAACCAATGGAAAGGCAAGCTCAATTACTTGCAAACTCTGTGGTTTCAATGAAACGTGCTGCAAACCCCGATCTTACTAATTCTGACATTAAAAAGATTAAAGGGCAAGCTTTAGAAGAGGCTCGTCTTAGAACTGGGGCCAAGAAACAAACCATAGAGATAACAGACAAAGAGTGGGAAGCGATTCAAGCTGGTGCTATCAGTCAAAACACTCTCACTCAGATCTTAAACAATGCTGATTTAGATGCTGTTAAACAACTAGCCACCCCAAGATCAAGTACCGGATTATCAGCAGCCAAGACAGCACAAGCAAAAGCACTACTTGATCGTGGCTATACACTAGGAGAAGTAGCCGGGGTCAACAGAATAGCTATTCTTACGAACCGCTCCACTAAGAGATGGATTCTCTGCGATGTCTGCTTTTGTAACAGGGCGGCGGGTTGGAA
>LSPY01000010.1_pt1 | contig 46826 bp, 44 predicted proteins | sample 651311 | NCBI WGS metagenome assembly LSPY01 (sample SAMN04438312, study PRJNA306036) | termite gut metagenome | isolation source: viral DNA filtered from gut of termites from termite colony 1 | host: Coptotermes formosanus | place: USA: New Orleans, City park | collected 2013-06-21
GGACTACCACCAGCGCCTGCGCGACTGGCAGACCATGCGCAACGAAGCCGCCAACCAAAGCGATGACGTGCAGTTTGGCAGCGCCGCATACCGCACCGCCAAAGACACCATCCGCCGATTGCGCCACAAACTTAAATGGCAGGCAATGGACATAGCCCAAGCCAGAGACCTGACCACCAACTTCGTGAAAAGCATGATTACCAGCCGCGAATGGTACGACCTCAAAGACCCCGACTACAAAACGGCTGTGGAAAATCTGCGGCAAGCCAAAACCAACCACGAAGTGCAAAATGTGCTCAACAAAATGAAATCATGGGACTACACAACCAAGCGGGATTTCAATAAAATCCTTACCGAACTGCGCAATGCCAAGTCCATGACCGATGTGGACAAGCAGTTGACCAATTTGAATGATATTATTTTGGATGGCGCTGTGCGCATTAACCAGAAGCGGTTAGACAAATACATGGACATAAAGTTGGACGGCACAAACAGCAAGGGCGTAAGTGTGATTAAAAAGGTGGACAGCGCCAGCAAAGCGGCAATAGAAGCCATGCACAAGGCACTGGAATACCCCACGCCCAATGGTGTTGTTAAGGATTTGGAGGAAGCGTATAGTGTGCAGCAGAATTTGTGGGAGGAGTTGTACCAAGCCCAGAGAGGCGTGACGGATTGGAAGAAGTGGTTCAACGACCCCAAGAACGCAAAGTTGGAGGCAGACCACAGCGCCGCAAAAAGCAGGTTGTACGGCTTGCAGATGGCAGAAAAATACCTGCGCGATGTGAGCGATGCCAAGAAAGTTGTAGAACAGATACAGCAGGCGCGGCAGGACTACATTGATGGGCAGCATGCGGCAGGCGAGCGCGTGTCGGCGGCAGAGTTAGCGCCATACGACAAGGATTTGCGCTATGCAAAGGAAGAACTGGCGCAGGGACTGGAACGCATGGGCGGCATGGTAAAAAGCGCCATCACAGAAGGCATGCATGGCAGAGATTTGTTTTTCCTCAAAGAGGAGGAACACATGATGGAAGTGATGAAAGAGTTGTATGAAAGCATTGAGGGCAAAAGCGGCTTTAAGACCGACAAGCATGGACACGAGATAGACAACCCCAAAAAGGGCTTTATGCGCAGCGCCATTCTGGGCGCAACCAATAGTTTGGACTATGCCATACGCAGCATAGAAACCAAAGCGCCGCAAGGCATGGGCATGATGTGGAACAGGTTTATCGGCGGCTTACTCCGCGCCAACGACATGGAATGGAAAAGCAAAAAGCAGGACGTGGAAATGCTTGATAAAGCAGTGCAGCGAATATGGGACAAGAAAAATCTGGGCGAAATCATGCCGCTTGCCAACAAAATCGTGGTAGAAGTGTCCACCATCAAAGAAGGCAAGCCCATCAAAATAGAACTCTCCAACCAGCAGGCAGCGTATGTATATGCGCTGGCAAAGATGCCCGATGCGCATGCAGCATTGGAAAAGATGGGCTACCTAACCAAACGTCCCGATGGCAAGAGTTATGATTTTTCAAAGATACATACGATAGAAGCAGCAATGGACCATGGTTTCAGGCAGTTTGCGGACTGGCTGCCCGAAGGTTTTTTTGCGCCATTGAGAACGCGCTATAACGTCACGCACAAACATTTGTTTGGCACAGACATGGCTAATGTTGCTAACTATGTACCCATTTTGCGCAGCAAGCAGGACATCAAAAGGACAGAAGACATAAATGCCCCCGATGCCGCCGCCATCATGCTGCCCGCCACCACGACTGGCAGCATCATAAATAGAGTTGGCAATGCCACCGACATAGACCTGCGCAACAACGGACTGATAGACGTGACGCTGCAACACATACAAAACATGGAAGCATGGCATGCCAAAGCAGAACTGGCACGGGACATGAACTACATACTCTCAAGCAAGCGGCTGCGCAATATCCTCAACACCAAGTACGAAGGCAACTTTGGCGACTTCAAGTCGGCTGCGCAGGTGGCATTTGACACATACACGCCCGACAAAGACCAAATGGCTGCAATCATGAGCGTCGTGCGCAATGTCTCGGTAGCCAAGATAGCATTCAGAATGACTACGGCATTGAAACAAAAACTCAGTGCATACGCCGCAATGGACGGGGCTACATTTGCAGGATACCTGTATCATTCGTATGCACACCCAAAAGAAACCATAGAATGGGCAATAAAAGAGATACCCACCATTGCAAAGCGCTGGGAAAGCAGGCAGGGCGGCAATAACTATGGAATGGTAGAGTTTCGCAATGAGAATGCCATGACCAAGTTGGCGGCAGAAGTGGCGCGCATAGGCATCACGCCCAATGCGGCTGTGGACATGTGGACGGTGAGCGCAGTGGCAAGGTCGGCATTTGAAATGAAGTACAAAGAATACCTCAAGCAAGGATTCAGCAAAACAAAAGCGACAGAGAAGGCAAAGACAGACGCTGCCGCCACCGTGAACACCGTGCAGCAAAGCGCCGAAAGCATGTTCCTCAGCCCGCGCCAGAAGGACAAGGACACGTGGAGCGTAGCCACAACCTTGTTTAGGAACGCCAACTTGGGCTACCAGCGGAGAATCAACCAATCCATCAAGGATTTGCAGCACATACTAAAAGACAAGCAAGGCATGCTGGACTATCGCGCCAAGCAGTTGGAGAATGAGGGATTGACGCACGACCAAGCAGCAAAAGCGGCAGAAGAAGACCTGCGCCATTTGAAAGCAAAATCTGTGGGACGCATAGCGCTGTACGGCATGGGCTTGGAGTTTGCATGGCAGTTGGGAACAATGGGATTTACGGCATTGGCAAGGGAACTATTTCTGCCAACCGACGAAGAGCGCAAGGACACGGCATTAGAACGTTTTTTGCGGCACACCAACGCAGCGGGCTTGGGCTGGAAGGACTTGGCAATATTGTCGCCATTGGGGCTAATCGTGGGCTATCCCTTTGCAAATGCCATCGCCAGCGGCATCACAAGTTTGTACGCCAATGGCGGCAAGGCGCAGCGCGGCGGATTAAAGAAGTGGATAGTGTCCATGCCTGCGGGACAGGATGCGCTTAATTTGATAGAAAGCGTGAACAACGAGTTGGCAAAGACCAAGTCGCCAGCGGACTGGTGGGGCGTGGCGCATCAGGCATTGTCGCTGCTGACCAGCGCTGGGCTGGGCGCAGACGCGACGGTAGTGGAAAACACAATGGCAGCAATGTACGACCTAATCAAAACCAACAAAAACCTCACCGCCAATCAGGTGCTGCTGGATTTGGATTTCATACTCAATGCGCCAAACTCGCTCACCAAGCGGCTCGCAGCATCACTCAAAAGCAGCGACCATACCGAGTTCATCAAGCAATACACCACGCTGCGCAGCAAATATGGCGCATTGTACCTGCTGCGAGACCCAAAAGACATGAAAAAACTGCAAACCAAAAAAGAAAAAGAGTACGCAAACCAGCAAAAAGAAATGGCAAAGCCCAAAAAATAACTACAACCCACCAAATACATGGTCTAAAACTCTGCGGTTGGCGCGGTCTATGGGGGAATAGTCGGTTTTGAGGTAGGCATCGGTGATTTTGGTGGCATTATCCACGTGGCACAATGCGAGATGCACCGTGTACTTATCAATATCAAGGTTGTTGCGGGCAATGCTCGCCCACGAGTGGCGCGCAGCATAAAACTCCAAGTCCTCAATGCCCAGCAGCATGCCGATTTTCTTGAGACCGCGATACAACGTGGTTTTTTTACCTGCCTTAATAAAGCCATTGATGCTGCCCGAAAAGGTACTCACGCTGGCAAATATTCTGTGGAAGCAGAACACACGTTCTCCGCTGGGGTCGCGGTATTTGTTAATGAGCGCCATTGCTTCGGGTTCTATGCGTATGGAGATTTTGCCTTTATCGGCGCGGGTGTTGACGACTTTTTGGCGGCAGTATGTGATGCGTCCATCGCTGCAATCCGTGCAGGTGTACAGGTCGGCAGCATTCATGCCCACCAGCATGAACGACAGCATGAACATGTCCTTTGCAAAGTTAAATGTGCTGCGGCTGTCGCCCTGCTCGTATGGCAGGGCAAATATTTTGCGAATGGCATCCGTGTCCAACGCCCGCTCGCGCTGCGGCGGCAGACATGGTATCTCCACCTTTTTGAATGGCGCTGCGGCAATGCGCAACTCGCCGCTCTCCTCATCATTAAAATCCCGCTTTGCCGCATTGTGAATGCTGCGCACATACGATGGATAACTGCGCTGGGCATAGCCGCGCCGCGCCCTGCCATCCTGCGATGGCTGCCGCGCAATCCACTCAATCCACGATTGTATGAAAGAACTTGTTAATTCGCTGATTTTCAAATGGTTATGCCCCGCAAACTTGCACAGATTGTTGATGGCAGTGGTGTAGTTTTTGGCATTGCCTGTGCGTCCGTTGGCTTTCATTTTTTCAATGAAAGTGCGGGCATACGCAATGAAATCAAGGTCAAATTTGCCTGTGCTGTCCTGCCTGCCGCTGATAATGTTGGCTACCAATGCTGCCACTTGGTCAACGTTCATGTCGCCGAGCCGATGCGCGTTTTCGTTGCATTTCTGGCGGCACAGGCGCACGAGGTTGTCGGCGGCTTCGCTGGCAGTGATGTCTTTGATTTTTAATTTTTTAGTAATTTTGCTTTGCTCCACGAAGATTTGTGTTGCCACGTATCTGGCGGCGCGTCCGTGAATGATGCGGATTTTGATATTATATGTGCCGTCTTTTTTAGCGGCATGCCGCATGACTAATGCTTTGAATGTTGCCATTTTTTGTGTAATATAATTGTAAAACATTTTTGCAAAAATAACAAAATATTATTAACTTTGCATGTATTTTACACGAGGCGGCATTCTAAACTCCTTTGCAGCAGCCATTCTGCAAAAGTGTTAAAAAATTAAAAGGAGTGCGGTAAGTGAGAGAGATTTACCTTACAAAATGGGGGTAAAAACTATGTTAAAAAAAATGGCAGTAAAAATCTTTGAAAAAGTAAAAAAGATTTGGTAGTTTATTTATTTTTTTGTACCTTTGTCAAGATTTGTTTTTGCGATATTTTACACCAGAAAAAAGGATGCCTCGTATAACTATTGTGTGTTAAAAAAATGCGCAAATAGTAAGGTAAATCTCTCTCTTTTACACACTGGTGGTTGGAGTTTTGAAATGCAGAATTATGAGAAAAGGACACGACATAAAACACGGCAGACATGATAACTTTTGAACGATACATAGAAGCGCTGGCAGTGGTAGAGCAGTACCACAAGGAACTCACAAAGCGGCATTCGGGCGCGCTCTACGATGCCATGCAAAAAGAAAGCATAGGCGCATTTTTGGATGCGGCAGGCGAACTATTAACGCTGGGAATAACGCGGGCGCTGGAGCAATATCCGCCGATGGAAAGCATATCAAGCATTTCGCTGCAAGCGCTGCGCAAGTGCAAAAGCGTGGGCGAAAAAGGACTGACGGAATTTGTAAAATGCAGAGATAAGTTTTTGTTATCAGTAAGAAACGAGCAGAATATACAAACAAATCAAGAAACATGCCATGCGGAATACAACAAAGAACCGACACAAAATCATACATGATGCGTACAAATTATTGCTGCAAGAACTCGCTGGCACAGGCAAACAAAACACATACAGCCACGAAGATATAGTAGAAATAATAGCGCAGCGCATTGGGTATATATACGAAAGCGAATACATAAAAAGAGTAATCTACAAGACAAAATCGTTAGAAATACAGAAAAAGCCAGAAATGCAATTAACCATGTTTGAAAATAACGCATAATTTTTTAGTAATAATCTTAAATGTAAAAAAAATGGAACAAAAGAAAACAGTAGCCATAGATTTTGATGGAGTAATTAACTCCTACACATCTGGCTGGCAGGGAGAAACGCACACGGATGCGCCTGTGCCGCATTGCTTTGAAGCAATAGAAGCGTTAGTGAAAAACTACAAGGTGGCAATCTACACCACCCGCGCCAAAACCGCTGCTGGAGCGGAATGCGTGCGCAAGTATCTGGCGGACAATCTGCCAGCAGAGGTGATGGAACAAATAACCATCACCGATGGCAAGCCCATTGCCTTTGTGTATGTGGACGACCGCGCCATTACCTTTGACGGCAACTGGGAATACGCGTTAAAAAACATAGAATGTTTTAACACGTGGATAGAATGCGATGAGATAAAACACAAACTCGTCAGCAGGAGAATAAAAAACGGCTGCGTGGCTTACCTCAGCAAGGAAGATGAGCAAGAGGTAGAGGCTGAATACAAAAATCCGCCGATACCCAGCATACCACTTGCGGATAGGCTACAAGTGGTAAGCGTACAGCAGGCAAGGCGCTTGCAGCGGCTTGGCTATGGCTGGACTTGCAAACTCATATATGATGAGAACAATAATATGGATTTCATACACGAGTGCGAAAATTACACATTGTGGGATGGCTGCTGCTATGCGCCCACAACCGCGCTGGCATTGAAATGGATGCGGGATATTAAGGGTTATTACGGGCATATATTTTGTAGTGCGCGGGGCTTGTTCTTGCCTTATATTGGAAAATATCCGATGGATAGGGATAGCAAATTTGTTAATGCTTGCGCCACTTACGAGCAGGCAGAGTCGGCGCTGCTGGATTGTATGCTGGATAGGTTGGAGAAAGAAGCGCAATTAAATAATGTTGATTAACCATAAATCTGTAATGTTATGAAACTTGAATTATCGCTGCATGATGTAGTAAATAGGTTGGTGGCTGCTGCCAGCGAGCAGGAATGCCATGCGCTAATCATTGCTGCCACAGAGCGTTTGCAGGCAATCTGCGAGTTAAATAAAGCGGCTGCGCCAATGCGGTCGGGCTATCTAAAAGTCCTTGACCCCGATTTTAGCAAGGAAGAAATAGTTGTGATTCCCGATAATAGCATAATCAAACACTGCGATAAATGCGGCATATTGTTAGGTAATGTCTTTCGGCTGGAAGGCAGCGGCAATTGCGCCCATTGCGGCGATGATTTGTGCGGGGAATGTGCTGGTGTATGGCACGAGGACTGGGATGCCTGCTGCGATGAATGCTATGAAAAAGATAAAGCACCAATGGATTTTGACAAGAAGCAGCAGGAAATTGCTGCAAGCAATGCAAGAATTCTCAAGGAGAATACAGAAAATTCTGTAAATGATGTCCGCAAATGGAGCAAGCATGATGATGACTACCTGCGGCGGTGCTATGGAGATGTGGCAGTTTCGGTGGGGGACATGGCTGGGGCAATGCAGCGCACAGTGCGCGCCGTGCGGGAACGGGCTAACCAGTTGGGACTCAAGCGTCCTGCGGGCAAGCAAATGAGCGAGCAGGCAAAGGCGCACAAGGCAGCATGCGTGGCTGCCAACGGCGGCGTGAAAGGCGCATGGACAGAGGAAGAAAAAAACCTTTTGCGGCAAACCTACCCAAACCCCGACTACACTACTGACGACATTGCGCAGATGGTAGGGCGCACCGTGATGGCAGTGCAAAGAAGAGCGAGCAAAATGGGATTGAATAGACCGCCGCAAAGAGAGATAAAAGAGCGTACCGAAATACAGAAATCGTCAGCAACATTGGCGGAAGAACTTGAAGCGCTTGCAGAAAACGACATAAATGACGATGATGCCATGCAGCATCTTTCAGATATTTCTGATGGCAATACAGAAAATGATGATGAGAATACAGAAAACTCTGACGAGCATGCGGCTGTTCATGTTGGTTATGAGGCAGATAATGCGCTGCATAAGAAGGCAATAGAACTTGCCAAAAAGTATGGCAAAAAAGCGATGGAAGGCACGCCAGTCGTGGTAGACAGCAAAACCATAGTAATTAAACGAAATAAGAAAGGAGATAAAAAATGAAATTGTATGACTTTTTAGTGGACTATTGCTGGGAAAATACCAACAAGGCATTTGCAATAGCATGGGGAATCGCTGCGGTTCTGGGCAGCATAATTGGTTATTTAATGTTTTTTTAGTCATGATGAATTTAGTTAAAAATAGCGCCAAGCGCTGGTGGTATGTGTATGCAACCATGATGGTATTGTATGTCGGCAGCGCCGCACTCACCGCATTATCGGCGTTGTTTGAGCGTGGCAGCGCCGCATATATATTGGTTCTTTGCCTTGCGGTTATTGTAGGGGTGTTTGGATTTGTATTAACAATTAAAGAAATATACGAACATGCTGTATGATAAATCATTTGAATTGAGCGCCGAGCATGTGCGCATAGTGGTGCGGCATGTGGGCAGCACGTTCCAAAGCAGGAGCAAGAAGCCGACCTTCTTTGACCGCACCTCGCGGAGCATGACGCTGCGCCGCCCGCACATTGCCATAGTAATCAATCCGCGCAAGCCAAAGTACAGAAAAAGACGCAGGTTGCAAAGAGTATTTAAGGATATTCAATTAACTATTAAGGGAAAAACAAATGAATAACGATTTATACATAGATATGCAGGAATCAGCCAACTTCGGCGGCGGAACATTGCAGAAAAAGATTGCATACAGCATTGCATTATTGCGGCGGGCAGAGCCGATGGCATTGGCAATGGCAGAGCATGGCTACACGTTGGCATTCTCTGGAGGCAAGGACAGCGTGGTGATGCGCCGCATAGCAGAGATGGCGGACGTTAAATTCAAGGCATATATGAATATTACAACAATAGACCCGCCCGAAGTGCTGGCATTTACAAGAAAATACTATCCCGATACAGAAATGCTGCGTCCTGATATGAATTTTTACAACTTAATTAAGAAAAAGAAACAATTGCCGCTGCGACATGCGAGATATTGCTGTTATTATCTGAAAGAGCGTACGGGTGCAGGCAGCGTGACGCTTATAGGCATTCGCAGGGAGGAGAGCAGGCGGCGCAGCAAGCGCAATGAGATGGAGGTGGCAGGACATAAATACAGCGGCACGTTAGACCAATTTAACAATGATGCACAGAGCAGGCATGTTTGTATTAAGGGGAAAGATAAGATACTATTAGCGCCGATTTTATACTGGACGCAGCGGGATGTGTGGCAGTTTATACGGCAGGAGCATCTGCCGTATTGCAAACTCTACGACTGCGGCTACACGCGGATTGGCTGCATATTTTGTCCGATGGCGAGCAGAAAAGCCAAGCAGATTGACCGCATCAGGTATGCAGGCGTGGAGCGGCAAATCAAAAAGAGTATTCAGTATATTATTGATAATTACAATTATTGTAATAGGTATTCGGCATCGGCTGATGAGATATTTGAGTGGTGGATTTCTGATGAAAGTGCTGCATTTTTCTTTAATGAATTAAGGAATAAGCATAAACTTTTTGAATAAATATAGTATTTAACAAATTAATATGTAAGAACATGAGAAACAATTACAACAAACTGCGTCGAGCATGCGACATTCGGCGGGAACGCAGAGAAAACATTGAGAATATACTCTGCGGAATATTTTGGATGGTATTACTGCTTGGCAGTTTTGCTATCTGTGTGGTTAAACTTTTAACAAGGTAAAATTATGGAAGAAACACTACAAATAGTGAGTTATGAGCAGGGGAAGCGCCTGCGGCAGTTGGGCTTTATGTGGGCTGATGGCTGCCTTTTCTACTACGATAAGTGGGGGCAATTATCGCCTGCGCTCTTAGCGGGCGTAGACGAAGAAAATGGCAATGGGGAAACCTTTGAAAATTACATAGAATTGCCAACTTATTCAGGAAAATTTGGATGTCTTGCGCCCACCACTGCGCTTGCATTGAAGTGGCTGCGGGATGTTAAAAACATAGCATGCAGCATTGATTTGTACAAACACAAATATCGCGGGTTGTATTATTATGATGGAGAACACTATGTTACGTCAATAACACTTTTTCTATCATATGAGCAGGCGGAATCCGAATTGCTGGATGCTATGCTGACCGTGTTGGAGAAAGGAGATGCGCAATGAGAACACTTGAACCAAAGGACATCTGCGGGTATCTGCCGTATGGACTTAAAATTTGTATCTGGGATGAAGAACGAAAACGTTCTGATGGCATTTTTAAGGTTGGTGGAATATACAACGGCATATATTTGGACGATACATACGACATTAGCGATAGCGAATTATGCAGTATTAGTTATGATTTATATATGCCCGTTCTGCGCCCGCTGTCCGACTTGGACAAAACCATCACGCACAATGGCAGAGAGATTGTGCCGATAGTGGAGTTGGCGGCATTGGCACAGAAGGCAGAAGGGTGGAAGTATGATAAAGAATACGAATGTGCAGTGAGTGAAAGCCGCGATTTTTGGTTTTGCTACGACACACTTTGCTGCGGGTTTCGGCTGCAAACTGGATATGGCGATAATGTTATGATTGATGATTGTATTGCACTATACGACTATCTCAATGAACTCAAAATTGATTATCGCGCTTTGATAGATGATGGCTTGGCGGTGAGCGTGTATGATTTGGAGAATAACCCATATAAGTAAGAAATAATTGTAATTATACAACAAAATTCAGAAAACTATGAAGACAATTTACATTAGCGTTCCTATGTCGGGGCGCAGCGATGCCGACATTGCGGCAGACATTGCACAGGCGCGCTCGCTGCTGGAGCAGCGCAGGTATCCAATGAAAATCATTACGCCATTGGAAATCAAAGAAATGGTAGACCTCAAGTACAAGCAGTATTATGCTGCATGTGGCGCACAGTCCGACTATGAGGAGTATTTGTGTCAGGACATCTACCAGATTATCAAGGTATTTGATGCTGTGTGTTTTTGCAGGGGTTGGCAGCAGAGCAGGGGCTGTCGGCTGGAGATGGCAGCAGCAAAAATCTTTGAAAAGGCAATAATTTATTGTAATTAACCATAATAAATTCAGAAAATTATGAAAATTAATGTAATCATTCAAGGGAAACACATGAAGGTATTCCCCGAAAGTACATGGGCGAGCATTGCCACTGATGCAACGACCATGCTGGTGTTTGCCGCTATAATGGGCGGACTTGTGGCGTTCACGATTTTTGTGGCGCATTCTTTGGTAGTAGATTTTGCTGCCATGCTATTCTTGCTGTTTGGTATGACTACGCAGTTTTGCAGGAAACACAAGTATGAAGTTGGAAGTATTGCAGAATTACACCAACTCATTGACAATATTTTAGTAGAAAACAAAAAATAATTCAGAAAACCATGAACTACATTGAGTTAATGCATCAGGTATGGGCATTGCGGGAACAGGGCATGATTACCGCACACGAGCAAGACCTCTATATGTACCTTGTACATAAGTGCTGCTTGTTCGGGTGGAAAAATCCCTTTGCGCAAACCACGAACTTGATATGCGCTGAATTAGGCATTGAAAGACATGCGGTAATTGTGCGCAGGAACAAACTTAAGCAGTTGGGGTTAATAGATTTTGAGGAAGGGAAGACACGCGGCAAGCCAGCGCAGTACAGATTGTGTGTAAATAAAACCACGCATACCTACACACATACCTACACACAATATGACACACATTCGGACACGCATACTGCCACGCAACCTGTCACGCATTCTGATACCCATTGCGAGCATGACGCTACTAAGTCGCGTGCGTGTACATGTGCGCGCGCGGAAGAAGAATCTCTAAATAATAATAATAAAACATTGGGTGACAGGAGTCCACTACATCAGAGAAGTAGTGGTTCTGTAGAGTTCTGTACCACTGACTTGTTACCACATTGCAACAGCGAAAATTTTGCCGCAGATTCCAGCGAAAATCCTGTGCAAAGGTATGAGGACAGGTGGAGGAATAGTCCGCACAAGGCAGGTGCAGTGCGTGGTGTGCGCGATTTGCAGCAGGAACTGCAAAGCAGCATGTGGCTTGAGCAGGTAGCCATGACCTATCTGCTCAAAACCTTACAGGCAGCGCAGCAGTGGCTGGAGCGATTTACCAGCGAGATGGAACTTTGCGGCGAGCCGCAAAAGACCTACAAGGACTATCAGGCGCATTTTGTGAGGTGGTTGAAAATTGAGTTGTCCAAGCAGCAAAAACATGGTTTTAATCAAGTAAAAGGCGAAAATGAAACAGAAATTTACAAAATTCCGCGCGGATGAGGGCGCTGATGCTGCTGGCAGGGATTTGCAGTACATGCTTCGCATGGAAGGCAAAGTGCCGCCCAGTGCGCATGATTTGGAGCAGGCAGTGCTGGGCGCAGCGCTGCTGGATGCCGATGCATTGCCGCAGATTGCAGATATTCTCACAGCCGAGATGTTTTATGACGACAAACATGCAAGGATTTACACAGCCATTTTGGATTTGTACAATGCAGGCAGTAAGGTTGACATGCTCACGGCAGGGAATAAACTCAAGGCAATGGGCGCATTATCGGAAGTTGGAGGCAGACCATATTTGGCTAAACTCACGATGGCAGTAGGCAGTGGCGCGCATATTTTGCAGCATGCGCAGATTGTGTTTCAGAAGTATCTATCGCGGCAGATTATCTGTGCTGGTTCAAGGATTATGCGCATGGGGTATGATGATTCTATGGATATTGCTGACATTATTGCAGAAAGCGAGGGCGAATGGCAGAAAATCACAGACAGCATTGCAGGAATTCGCGGCTGTGCGAGCATGAATACCAACGTGGAGTTGTCCCTTGCGGCAGTCAAGCGGAGGGCAGAGGGCGTGCGCAGCGGCGTTTTACAGGGTATAAATACGGGCTTGGCAGACCTCAATGCTTACACTAACGGCTGGCAGTGTGGGGCGCTCAATGTGTTGGCTGCTCGTCCTGCCATGGGCAAGACGGCGGTGATGCTGCATTTTGCGCGCACGGCGGCGCAGCAGGGAATACCAGCGGTGATATTCTCTTTGGAGATGACTACCCAGAAACTCACCGACCGCCTAATCCTCAGTGTTAGTGCGGCAGACGTGGACAACTATCGCAGCGGCTATATCAGCGATGAGGATATGATGATGGCAGCACGGGATGCCGATGTGTTGCGCAAACTTCCCATCACTATTACAGATATTAGCAATATTAGCATGAGCAGGATTCGTTCTATTTGTAAAAATCTGTATAACAGCGGCAAATGCGGCATTGTATTTATTGATTATCTGCAATTGTGCTGCGAGGAAGCCACCAGCAAGAGTGGTCGTACGCGTGACCAAGCCGTCAGCGAGCAGACGAGGATAGCCAAGAATGTTGCAAAGGAATTAAACATTCCCGTGATATTGCTTGCCCAACTCAACCGCGAGTTAGAGCGCAGAGGCGGCACGCGCCGTCCGCAGTTGTCGGATTTGCGTGATAGCGGCGCAATTGAGCAGGATGCGGATATTGTGATGTTTTTGTTTCGTCCCGAGTATTATGGGCAGAAGGTGGAGGACGAGCAGGGCAATGAGCAAAGCAACTATGGGGAAATCATCATTGCCAAGAACCGCGATGGGCGCACGGGTTTAGTGCGTTTCAGGCATGGACAGGGCTTGTGCAGGATATACGACTATGATGGCAGATATGATGGCTCGCCGCCCGTGAGCGGCAGCAAGTGGGACTACAACCCCTACGAGTCCATACGGGAGCAGGAAAGCGATGTTCCCTTTTGATAGAATGTTCTAAAGTTCTGCGAGTACTGCCAAGCGGTCATACAGTTGGCTTGGACACGGAAGCAGTTGGGGCTGCGAGTGGAAAGCAGGACTTTTTTAATAAAATGGCGGCTATTTCTGTATTTCTGGGTCGCCAGTGCAGCGACTCCCCGTGCGTTTGTTCCGTTTGCGCACACGCTGCACACAGCGCATGGATTGAGGCATCCCATGCGCTTTTTTGTTGCAGTTGTGCCATGTCAGCATGCTGTCAGGTGGTGACATTGCTGTAATTTTAGTAATTTTGCATGGCATTTTTATGTAATAGTGTGTTTTTTCATGGAAAAGCATGTCAGAAGTTGTTGTATAGTAATATGATAATAATATGGGAAATAATGCGCATAATCAGCAGGCAATCAAAGAGTTAGCCAAGTATATGGCTGCTAATCCTACCAAGAAGGTCACGGAAATTGTGTCAGTATTTTGCAGTAAATACGGCAAGTGCGAGCGCACAATCTTTCGTTGGGTGGAGGCAGCAAAGAGGATGAATGCTGCCATTGACACTATCAATGAGGAGAAGGCGCAGCATGCTGTTTTTAAGAATCCTGCGGTGCAGCGCAAGGTTGACGACTACTGCAATGTGATAGTTAGCCGCACGGCAATCCTGACGCAGCTGCGCAGCATTATGAATGATTTGGATGCCACTGCGGGCGAGAAGATAAGGGCAATGGATTTGGCTGCAAAGATGGAAGGTTTTTATGCGCCCACCAAGACCGCCATTACCGACAGCATAGGCAACGACATTGACCCGCCGCTCAATGATATTGCCGTATTCCTCAAGCGGCAGAACAGGTAGAAACAATTAGAAGCATGCAGCAATGGACACAACGGACATAACGGACACGCTGGAAGATATACGGCGGCAGGCGCAGGAACTGGGCATGTCGGAGTTGCGGGCGGCGCAAATGATGCTGCTCACCGACCCGCTGCTGGCGGCGCGGTATTTCTATTGGAAGACATACGGCAGCGACTTTCTGGTTGGCGAGCATCATCATAAGATTGCGCAGGCATTGAATGATGTATTGCAGGGCAGAACCAAGCGCCTCATCATCAACATGCCGCCGCGTTATGGCAAGACAGAGTTGGCAGTGCGGGCATTTATTGCGATGGGGCTGGCTATCAATCCTGCGGCAAAGTTCATGCATATATCTTACAGCGATGACGTGGCGCTGGACAACAGCCATGCCATACGCGACATGGTCATGAGCGAGTGGTATGGAAGGTTGTTTCCTTATGTAAGGGTAGACCGCAATGTGCGTGCAAAGAAGAAGTGGTACATACAGAAATATGGCGGCGGCATGTATGCCACCAGCATGCTGGGGCAAATCACGGGCTTTGGCGCAGGACTGCTGGACACGGCAAATGCGCCATTTAACTTTGGAGGCGCAATAGTCATTGACGACCCTCTCAAAGTGCTGGACGCACAGAGCGCCGCCACGCGCGACACCGTCAACCAAGTGTTTGAATCCACCATACGCACGCGCGCCAACAATGCCAATACGCCCATCATCATTATCATGCAGCGCCTGCACAAAAACGACCTGTGCGGCTACCTCATTGACCTTGAACCAAATGAATGGAAGGTACTCTCGCTGCCTGCCATCATAAAGGACGAGCATGGCAATGAAAAATCCTTGTGGGAACACAAATATTCTTTATCGCATTTGAAACAGATAGAACGCGGCAACCGCTTTGTGTTTCAGACGCAATACATGCAGAATCCTGTTGATAGCAAGAGCATGGAAACGCGATGGTGCTTTGCTTTTGATAGGAATAAGAATGTTGGCAGGGCAAACTACAATGCCGACCATCCTGTAATTCTGTCCTTTGACTTTAACCGCAATCCGTTGGCATGCACGGCATGGCAGCATCATGACCGCACGTTGTTTTGCATTGCCGCCATTGGCATTGAGAATGCCACCACGCGCATGATGTGCCAAGAGATAGAACGGCGCTATCCCAATGCCATACTGCTGGTCACAGGCGATATAAGCGGCAAGACAGCCACTACCATCAGCCACATGAATAACTTTGAGGTGATACAGAATTATTTTCACCTGTCCAATGCGCAAATGCAATACAGCGGCGCAAATCCGCGCCTTGCCGACAGCAGGTATTTTGTGAATGCTGTCTTTGAGCAGTATCCCATTATTTTGGACGAGAAGCAATGTGAGGCGTTGATATTTGATTTGGAGAATGTGCAAGCCGATGACGAGAACAAGTTGGTAAAGACCAGCCGCAGCAATCTGGCGCAGCGAGCGGATTTTCTGGATACCATGCGCTATGTGCTACATAGGTTTTTCAAAAATATGCCTGCCAGCAGCAGACAGCCGCAGGAAGAGTACTACGAGCCGCGAAAAATCACCAGCGCAGCAATGGTGTAGTGCGCATTGTGAAATTCATGGTTTCAAACAAAATAATTGTACCTTTGCAATTATTTTATGGAAATTTGGTAGTTGTATAATTTTTTGTACATTTGTCTTTTTTTTGATAGAAGTATGGGAAAACGGCTTTTTTATAGACCTATATCTGATGATTTGAAGAGCAGCAGAACGGATGTAGACAGCAATGCGCCAATGATAGATTTGGGCGATAGTGTGGTGGTGGATGCAGTGGCGCTGGGCAATTTTCTGATAGCCATCTGCGCCAACGGCGACAACCGCATACTCCTGTGGGACGGCATCAGCAGATACGAAGAAGTGAAAATGGGATACCAGCCGATTGAAGCCACCTATCAAAATCCAAGTAATGATGATGGTGCGGACAATTTCAATGGTTTTGTGGCAGTAGGCGCTGACAAACGCATAATAACATCTAACGATGGTATAAGTTGGAGAAGTTATGATTAATTAAAATAAAACAACTGAAATATGAACTATGAACAACATGCCCCCCCCCCCCCTTCGGTCTAACTCGCTGATTGTCAGCAAGTTAAGGGGTGAATTTAACACTACCGCAAAAAATGGTAGGGTAGCGCTGGTTTGTGCTGGTATTTTTACTATCTTTGCACAAGGTTCATGCGGTTATGATAGCAGCGTAACTGAAGAACCTTCTCCACAGCAGCGCGTAGAAACTATTTGTCTTGGCGACAATGCTCAACCTGTGGAGTGCGAGAACGCTGTTTTTATGGTATTATATGGAGATGATATGAGTACAACATTAATGGGAGTAAGCAATAACAACAATATTGTTGTTGCTGTTGGTAACGATTCTACCAGCAATGAAGGTAAAATAATTGTTAGCAATGGCGATACAGTGATGACAGCTCTTACTACCAATGGTGGCGAGACGCGCTCTGTTGCGTATGGCGCTGGTACTTATGTTGTTTGCGGCAGCACAGGCAGATACTGGACATCGCCAGATGGACTTGTTTGGACTGTTCATAATACTCCTGCATCGACTTCGTTTGCAGTTGCTTTCGGCGAAAACCATTTTGTTGCTGTGAGCGTAAAACGATTATTACGCTCAAGTGATGGCTTAACATGGGAGGTGGCACACACGTGGGAAGAACGCTCGTTCATGACAGAAATTACCTACAATGATGGTTGTTTTGTAGCAGGAGGAACTTATCTTTTTGACCTCATTGCATTTGCTTCATTTGATGATGGGCAGACATGGACTCAACTTGGTACTTCAGGGATTACTGGTGGCATCGTTAAAATGGCATACGGAGGCGGAAAATATGTTGCTGTTGGCGGTACTACTATCACCGATGAACAAGGTGTAATCCTAAATACTACTGGAAGACTTTTTACATCTACTGATGGTAATAATTGGACACAAAAAACTGTTACGGACCCTACAAAAATTTTGTATGACGCAGCATACAAAGACGGCACATGGGTAGTAGTAGGCGCAGCAGGTACATTATTAACTTCCAGTGATGGCGATACTTGGACAAGTAGAAATTCAGGCACAACCAAAGACCTGCGCTGCGTTAAATATATCAGAAGATGACGATACAATCGGATGCCATATTATTTAATTCTTTCGATTCGGTAAGTTATATATCAACAATGGAAACGCTGTTGGCAGCCAAACTTAACAACGAAAGGTATAAAGCGCATGAAAAAGGCGCAACAGATGGTTATGTGTTCTTTACCAGCGCCATCATGCTATGGGATGGCAGTTATATTAATGTGCAGCATCCTACTTTTTTCTATGGGGGAGGACCTGTTTATGGTATGCCTATTTTTGCAGTAAAAACTGGTGATAATTATGTAATTAGATTAGAAAACTGGGGGACAGGGAGATATTCTTATTCTGGTTTATTTGCCCCTATTAAAGGTGTTCCTGCTTCTTTGATACGCGGTATTGCGTTATTTAGCACGCTGCCAGTATATCCCGACCTGAAGAGATGCTTACAACAATTAGAGATATGCGGTTTTCAAACATCAACTTTATTTACCTATGATGCCTCATTTGATACTCCTGATGTTAAATTTGCCGATTTACAATTTCATAGGTATGCAGTGGTAGAAGCGTCTGCTATCTTGAATGTTGGCGATACCATAAAAAAAGGCAACATAATTAAATATACAAAAGGAGGACAAACATATTCCGAGCCAGCAGCGCCAAGACCAGCATACCCCAGCGCAGACACTTTGTATATAGGAGACCAAGTACCACCAATTCCCTGGCCGGGTCATCCATCGGTGACGGAGATAGAAGTATGGGCAGGAGAAAAAGATTTAATGGACATTGTTGTTAATTACAACACGTTGTCCGCAAAACCCGTGCTGGAAATGAACGCTTTTAGTTACAACAAGCAAGATAGCCGCGCTTTATATGTATATAACCAACGATTATTTGCAAGCAGCACCAAAGTAACGGCAGCACAAGCATTGTGTGGTATACAATTATACAAAAGGAAAAGACCATATAACGAAAACATGGTGTGTAATTATGCAGACACGTTAACCCGCTATGTAAAAATAAAATTGGTAATTAATAACAAAATATACATAGTACAAAATATCGCCAAGCACGCAACTCTTCGTGATGACTATACAGACATAACAAACAAGAAAGAAATAAACACAGAAGACATGGTGTATGGCTACATGTTGTCTCCTGTTATTTGTTATCCTGATATAAGGGCGGTGGAAATCTGTGGTATGAAGGCAAAGAAGCACGAGACATTGAATTTTGCGTTTGTGTTCATCGCCCAGGGGCTGGACATATTTAAGTATGGCAGCGTAATATACGACACCACTGGCTGCATTACCCCCAACGATGCCATGTTTAACCAAGACACCACTATTGTCAGCAATAATACTTGGCGGGATGATGATGTTGTGCGTGTGTCGGCGTTAAACAATCCGTTGGTGTATCCTGCGGCGCTTACTTATGATGTTAATCATAAGGTGGTGGGCTTTTGTTCTAACACGGTGCCGCTGTCTACGGGGCAGTATGGGCAGCATCCTATGTTTGTGTTTACGCAGGGCGGCGTGTATGCGCTGCAGCTTGGCACGGGCGAGGTGGTGGTAGAACGCATGCTTCCCCTCAATGAACTTGTGTGCTTGGATGCCCGCAGCATCACGAGCGCTGGCGGCGGCGTGTGTTTTCTCACGCAGCAGGGCGTATTCTATATGGCTGGCGCACAGGCAAAGAATATCAGCAAAGTGCTATATCCCGAGTACGACAGCAGCGCCGCTGCGCTGTCTGCCGACAGCAACATAATCAATATCATCACGCTGCCCATCTGCTGCGGCATGAATGCAAGCATGAAGGACATGCAGTTTAAGGAAAATGTACGAAAACTTTACTATGACTACACACGGAATGAGTTGGTGGCGCGGCACAGCGGCAGCGACTGCTTTATATATAGCGTGGATAGCGGCGTGTGGTCAAGGATAACGCATGCGCAGGATGATTTTTGCGTGGTCTATCCCTATTTGATTTCATACCGCTACAATGCTGGGAGCATAACGCTTGCCAACATGAGCGTGGAGAGCAGTGCGGCTGGTGCGGTCAACAGGTGTTTTTATATGACTCGTCCTTTTCGCGTGGGCATGGGCTACAACAAGATTCGGCGGTTGTTTGTGCGCGGTTATTTTGATGTGAGCAACCTGCCTGATGGCGTGGTGTTTGGCGGCTATCTTTTTGCTTCCAATGACGGCTACAACTGGGTATGCGTGGATGCGGTGGAGGTTAATAGTCCGAACTTGGCGCGCGACATAGAAAACCTGCAAAGCAAATGGAATGCCTGCTATTACATATTGGCGCTGGGCGGCGGCTTGACGCGCGGCAGTTATTTCACGCACATTGAATACGAACTAACGCATGCCATGGGACAGCAGCTGCGCTAACTACCCTCAAACACGCATGTCACCATGCAGTTAGATGTTTTGTGGAAAAACAAAAAAGGAACAGCATTTGTAAAACCTGATGGCAGCGATATGGTCTTTAATGCTTCTTTGGGAAGTGTGGGTGTCCATTTGCCGTTTTCTTGGCGCATGTTGATGATGTTAGACGCGGGTATTGTCTCGCTGTCCGATGGAGGCGCTGCCCTGTCGATGCCCGATAATGTGTTTGCTCCAGCCATGTCTTGTTTCTTTTAGAATAAAAAAAATGCAAAGGTAGAAATAATTACCTTTGCCCCATAATACAAATGCCATGACACTGCCCAACCTCATCATAAAAGTAAATAAATACATTGACGAACTGCCCGCCAATGCTTCTACGGCTGCGGTTGCGCGCACCATGCCCTCCAAGCAGATGGTAGAAGAACTGCTGGAAGAGTCCTTCAACGATGTCTTTAAGGTGTGCGCTGTGCGTTTTTTGAAGGGCTTTGTGACAACATCATTTTCTGGCGGTGTGCTGTCTATCCCTGACGATATGCTGCGGGCGCTGGGCGTATTTAACACAAGCAACAATCAATCCATAACGCTTGCGCCACAGGGCAGCCAACTGCATAGGTATCAAGCATATCCGCATATAGCGGCAACGGCGGTAAAGCCCGTAGTAGTGGAGTTTGAGAACAGAACCATGCGATTGTATCCCCCAACGGGCGTGAGCGCACACTTGCTGTATGTAAGAAAGGTATCTGGCATTAACACACTGGGCTGGGATAGCAGCAGCGTCTGCCTTGATGATTTGCTGCCTGCAATAGCATGGCAATGCGCAGGCAAATGCTTTGCCATCAGCGGCGATGCCCGCTCGCAGACCGCAATGGAGATGGCAGCGCGCATGATACAATAAATTTCATGGTTAGTAGCCCTTCTATTGCAGCCAAAAGTCCTTGCCCTATTTCATTCCTGCGAAGGCAGAAGACATTGAACTTGTGCCGTTCTTCATCATTTGCTCGGCGTTGTTCATTTCTGACTGCGCCATTTGATTTTTTGCGCCCAGTATCTGCGAGTGCATTTGTCCGTATTGCGCCGACAGCCCCGACAGCGCTGATGAGTAGCGGGCGTTGGTGGCGCTCTGCTGCTGGCTGTTAGCGTTTTTGTTGTTCCAATACTGCGATGCTGCCGCCCGCTTGTTTTCTGTTCCCTGTGCCGCCAAACTTCTGGTTAGTTGTGCCATTTGCTTGCCCGAATTAGCACGCTGCGCCAACTTTGCCTCGTCAGTGCCGCCCATGATTGCCGCCGTGCTGTCTGCCTTTGCATTTTCCTCTGCAATGTCCTCGCGGGCAGTGGTCAGCGCTGCCTGCGACTCCACGCTGTCCAAAGCGTTGGCGTAATAATCCTTCTCATACTGCGCCTTTATCTCGTTCTGCTCGCTGGTAAGACGCGCCTGCTCCTCTTCCTTCTCTTTTTGTATGCGCGCATTCTCGGCGGCAAGGCGCTCACGCTCCTGCTGCTCATACTTGCGCTGCGCCGCTTCCGCTTCTTTTTTAGCGGATATACTGCGCCATATACCAGCGCCCAGCGATAGTAGCCCAATTCCTGCCGATATTAAACCGAAGTCCATATCTGTGTTGTAAGAATGTAAAAAGCAAAGTTCGTAAAAAGCCGCCGCAACTTTGGTACAAATTGTACCGAATAATTGTGCATTTGGGTAGTACCTTTGTTTTTTTTACAAAACACACAGACATGGCACAAGCAGCACAACAGGCGGCGCAGCAGGAGCAGCCCGCCAGCATTACAGAAGGCATGACCTTGCAGGAGTATGTAGACAGCATAAATCCTGACAATGAGTTTCGCAGCGATGACCAGCGCATAGAGTTTCTCATGGAGCATGATGCGCAGGCAACGGCGAGCGTGGAGAATATGCTGGAAGTAATAAAGGAGTATCCCGAACTGGGAGAAGTGTTTATGGGCGACAAGCCGCCGCAGGCGGCATTTGCGGCGCGTTTTGGCAGTGGCGATGAGTATCAGCAATATCTGGACGAAGCCGATGACAAGGACGTGGTTCAAATCAGAGAGTCGCGCAAGGCAGAGCAGACCGCCAAGGCAGAGTCGGAGGCGGCATTGCGCAAGCGCGCCGAAGGATTGGAGGCGCAAATCCAATCATGGGGCAAGCGGCGCGGCATCACGCAGGAGCAGTTGGAGGAGTTTGACCGCACGCTGGCAGCAGTGGCATCGGCGCTGCTGGACTTTAACCTCACCGACAAGGAGTTGGACATGCTATTTCGCATGCTGTCCTACGACACTGACGTGGCAGCAGCCGAGCAAAAGGGCTACGCCACGCGCGAGAAGACCAAAGCGCAGGCAGCAGCAAAATCCAAGCGGCAGCCCGCCCCAGAAGAGGACGAAGACGAGTACATTGAGCCGCGCGGCGACACCAAACTGCCCGACTACATGTACGATTAGACATGGTTCATCAGCATTTTTTACTTTATCATATAAAAAGAAATGGCAACAAACATTCCCATTGTAACGGGCTATCCCACCCCCGACAAAATCAAAGAAGTAGCCGCCACGCTTAACATGAGCGATGTGGAGGCAGAGGTTCACCTCACGCGGCAGGAGCAGTTTTTGCTGCAAACCATTTTCGGCACGCATGCTAAACGCGTGCGCAGCCGCAGCGCCGAGACCTACGAGTGGTACACAGAAGGACACATTCCGTTGGCAGACAAGATAACTGCCGATGCCACCATCACGCTGCCAGCCGCCGCAGGCGGCGCAGTGCCTGCATTCTTATTGCAGGTGGAGAACCCCGACTATTACGAGAAGCATCAGGTGATATATGTCAATTCTGACCAACTGGGCTACAACGGCAATAAGTTGGAGTTGTTTGTGCAGAATGTGTCAATGGCTGGCTTGGAGGTGAAACTCACCAATGCGCCTGCGGCGGGCGGCGGCGTGACCGACATCACGTTAACTGCCGACACGCCCGTCATCATGGCTGGCGTGGCAAAGAGCGCGCTGGACTGGAGCGGCGATGGCAAGACCGTCGTGCCTGTCAAGTCCACCAACTATATGCAGAACTTCATGGGCGAAGCGTTCATGAGCGAGCATCAAGAGCGCACACTCAAGGAAGCCAAATGGGGCATGCGCAACTGCCGCAGGCAGTCGCTATTGCGCTTTAAGATACGCAAAGAAGTGTCGTATCTGCTGGGCAGCGGCAGGAAGATAGCCGACGACCTTGCCAACAACGACAAGCAGTTGTGCATAGGGCTGGCAAACTTTGACATATCAAGGTATGTCACGCCTGCCGTATGGTCGGAGGACGACTATCAACTTTTCTTTGACCAGTGTTTCAGGGCGCAGGATAGCAGCGACACCAAGTTTCTGCTGGCAGGCAGAGAGTTTCTGCGCAAACTAAATACTTACACCGAAAGCCGCGTGAAGCGCACCCGCGAGGCAAGCAGCAGAGTCACAGCATTGGACATGAACTGGGACGAAGTCAGCGTGCTGGGCTATCGCCTCTTGTGCAAACGCTACCGCATACTCGACGAAGCGGGATTGTCCAACACGGCAGTAGTCATAGACCCCGACCACATTGGACAAGCCGACTTCATACCCCTGCGCACCGAAGATAAGACCATCAAAGAGCGCAAGGCAACAGGTATCAACGGCTTTAGCGTACTCACCAACGAAGTGTCCACGCCAGTGGTGTACTTTCCACAGACGCATTGCGTTTTTAACCTTTAATGAACCGAACCATGAAAAAGTATGTATGCACATTCTCTGCCCTGTCGTTCTTTGTGACGTTCTCGGACGGCACGCAGCGCGCGGTAGAGTTTTCCAGCAACGGCAGCGGGCGCGGCAGTTCCTTATCCACCAGCGATGAGGAACTGCAAAACGCCATAGAAGCATCAGCGTATTTCAAATGCGGCGCTGTCAAAATCCATGTTCCCGACTATGCAGCAGACATGACGGCTGCCCCCGAGCATATGCGCCATGCCGTGCCATCCACCGATGCCATAGTGCAGCGCATGGAGGCAAACGAAGGGCTGTCGGACACGCAAATGGCAGTGAACATTCCCAACATAGCATTCGACGAGTCGTTTGTACCTGACGAAGTGTTAAAGAAACACAAGAAACCATTAAAAGAGTAAGGACATGGCACAACCTGCAAATTTGAATATAGTTCCCAGCGCCGATGGCATGACGCTAACCATTACCAACAAAGGAAAAAGGTTGGTATGTGCCGCCTTGTTTGATGCACGCTCGGAGTTGGAGGATATGGTTGAAATACGTTCAAAAGTCAACAACCAAACCTTCTACAAAGAGCGGTACGACCAGATAAGGTTGGAGGATGTGTCGTATAACTCGGCGCAGGAAGTGGTAGAAGCATTGAATGCGGTCATTGGTGTGGCTTTTAGGTCGGGAGGGGGGACTTCCTCAACAACCCCGCCATCAGTAGACCTGTCGGACTACTACACAAAAACTGAAGTGGATAGCGCTGATGCGGCTTTGCAGACGGCAATTGATGGAGAAACCACTGCCCGCACAAATGCCGACACTGCGCTGGAGAGTAAGATGGACGTTGCTGTGGGAGTAACCATTTCGCAGCATACGCTCAATGGCAAGCAACTGCAATTACGGCTCAATAAAAAGAACCTCAAAACAGGCGCTACTTCTGATACTGGCATTGAATTGCAGGTGGTCAACAGCGGCACTAACGGCATTATGACGCCCACCATGCTTGCCGCATTGAATGGCGCTGCCACAGCCGCTGCGGCTTTGCAAACAGCAATTGATGGCAAGGCAGCAGCATCGCATACTCATGTGAAGGCAGATGTGACTGATTTTGCACATACGCATGCTATTGCGGACACAACTGGTTTGCAAACGGCAATTGATGGTAAGGCAGCAGCATCGCATACTCATGTAAAGGCAGATGTGACTGACTTTGCACATGCTCATGCTATTGCGGACACAACTGGTTTGCAAGCGGCAATTGATGGTAAGGCAGCAGCATCGCATACTCATGTAAAGGCAGATGTGACTGACTTTGCACATACTCATGCAAAGAACGATATTACCGACTTTCCTACAACCATGCCGCCATCAGCGCATAGCCATGTAAAAGCAGACGTAACTGATTTTGCACATACGCATACCATTGCGGACACAACTGGTTTGCAAACGGCAATAGATGGTAAGGCAGCAGCATCGCATACTCATGTAAAGAACGATATCACCGACTTTCCTACAACCATGCCGCCATCGGCGCATACTCATGTGAAGGCAGATGTGACCGATTTTGCACATACGCATGCTATTGCGGACACAAGTGGTTTGCAAACGGCAATTGATGGTAAGGCAGCAGCATCGCATACGCATGTGAAAGCGGACGTGACTGACTTTGCGCACACTCATGTTAAGAATGATATTACCGACTTTCCTACATCCATACCGCCATCAGCACACACTCATGTAAAGGCGGATGTGACTGACTTTGCACATACTCATGCTATTGCGGACACAACTGGTTTGCAAACGGCAATTGATGGTAAGGCAGCAGCATCGCACACTCATGTAAAAGCGGATGTGACCGATTTTGCGCATGGGCATAGCGTGGACGACATCAGCGGCATACTGCCCGTGAGCAAAGGCGGCACAGGCACTAACCTCGTCACAACACGATATGCGTTCATGGCGCCCAGCACAGGTGACGGCGCACCCACATTCCGTCCTATCGTATCAAAAGACGTAGTGGGACTGCCAGCAAACGAAACTACGCAGAAGATAGTTGCTACAACTACCACCGAAGGCACTTTCACAACAATCCCCTTGCCGCTGCCCATAGCAAACGGCGGCTTTGGAAATAATGACGGCAACCTGCCATCTCCATTGCTAACAATAACAACCTTCGCTCAATTCACTGCCATTATTACGGCAATGCCCGATTTAACTACCAAAGATTTTATTGCAAATGTTAGTTCTGGAGTATTTACAGGCACTAATGCACCTTCAGGGTGGACTTGGTTTACAATCAGACGGCATACAGCAGTTAATAACTTTGAGGTTATAGCGAGAGCATGGAGTACATCGGCAAACTACATTTTAATTGCTGGAAACGTGACGGCAGCAAACGCAACTTGGAATAAAATACAATCATCTGCCCTCACTGCCCGAACCTTTGCATCAAACATAGACAGCACTACGGCAGTCACCAGCGACCCATCATTTGATGGCTCTGCAAATGCCAGTTTGAGAAATGCCATTGCCACAACAGCAGGCAATACTTCAAATGGCGCAACCTTACTGGCAGCAGGCACTAATGCCATCAAAACCATAGTCCAGAGATTGATTGATAACATAGCGTTCTTAAATAGCAAGAGAGATTGGACGCAGTTGGTATATACTGACATAGTAGATATAGTGGCAGGAACTTCGGGCTGGAATGGCAGTTTGCCAAGCGATTGGAAGGAAATACACATAAAAATGTACCCTGCATATAAGAATTATGAAGTAGGTATTGGATATGACAGGACATTTTCAAGAACCCAAGTAGCAGCATTTACCGAGATTCCAATTTCGCCTTTGTTCTTTATGACAAATTCCGACAGCAGTTATTTGTGGGCAACGAGCCAAGCAGAAGCCCTATTTGCATCCTTTGGTTCTGTATATGATACCAGCCACAATGGAAAACTAACACAGACAAGTTTATCAATGCCTGTGATTAAGTATTTCGTGGCAATGGATATTAACGGCAACTGGCTTTTCAATCCAGACCCCTCATCAATTATGGTTTATGTAGAATATAGGTAATATGGAAAGAAAGATGAATGGATGGGGGTTAACGGATAGTCCTTTGTGTAAGAAATGTCCTTTTGATTATCAATGCTGCAATCAATGTGTTAAGGGTTTTACAAAAGAGGAGATAAAGGCAAATGGCGGCTGTCCGTGCGATAAGCCAGATGTATGCAGGAGGTTTCTTTGTATGGAAGCAAAGATAAAAGCAATAATGAAAGAATTTGATATATAGCAGCATATTAAATATATAATTAAATTAAGTACACAGGTAAAATGGCAGTAGCAGTAAATAAAGAGATGGTGACTGGCTTGCGGGCATTGTTAAAGCATCGCAGCATAGTGTTTGCGCTATCGGTGGTCATAGTAATCATGGGCATTTTTGGTGGCTTGTGGTTGGTCAAGGATGCGCCGTTCATGGAGTCGTTTAAGAGAGACGACAAGGCATTGCAGAAAATCAGCAGTGAAATTACAGAAATGCAGCGGCAGAATGCAGAAAATCACGAGATAACCATGAAAGAGTTGCAGCAGGTTCAAGCAAAAATGCAGGATATGGAGAAAAATATTCTTGTGAGTATCATTTTCAATCCCAATGTGCCTGTGGACAAGCGCGCCGATGCCTTTGATAGAGCAAAGGCATTGAAAATGAACCACGACATAAAAAAGCAGTACCGCGAGTTTGTGTTAAAATATCCCGATGCCATGTGGCAAATCAAGGAGCATCAAAAGCCATCGCTCATGCCGCATACACCTACGGGCGCAGAAGGAGATGAGTAGCATGAAGCATTGTACATAGTTTAATTATATATTTAATTTATTGGTAAAAATAAAATATTATGAATATTAGTCAACAAGGCATTGATTTCATTAAGCAGTATGAGGGTTTGCGGCTGACGGCATACGCCTGCGCCGCAGGACATGCCACCATCGGCTATGGACACGACACCACCAATGACGCGCAGCCCGCCATTGTGGGTAAAACCACCATCACTTTGGAGCAGGCAGAGGAATTATTGCGCCGAGACATTGAAAAATACGAACGGGCAGTTAACTATGAACTGCGGGGTACGTGGATTAACCAAAACCAGTTTGATGCGCTGGTGTCGCTGTGTTTCAATGTTGGCATCGGGGCGTTTAGTAGAAGTAAATTTCTGCAAATGATTAGGAATAATTGCAGCAATCCTGCTATTGCAAAGGGTTTTGAGTCGTTTGGCAATGTCAGAAATAAAGAAGGCAAGTTAGTCCCCAACAATGGACTACTGAAACGGCGAAAAGCAGAGGCAGAAATGTATTTTAGGTGAGTACATGGTATAGAATTAAATTTAGTATATAGGTAAATATTTTATTATAGTAACCATTAAAAATAAATATTATGAAAAAAGTAATGATTAGTCAGCCCATGCGGGGCAAGACAGAGCAGCAGATACGCGAGGAACGTGCTGCGGTAGTAGCCAGATTAACCGCCGATGGTTATGAGGTAGTGGATACGGTGTTCCCTAATTTTAAGAATGAGGGAAACATACCGCTGAAGTATTTGGCAAAGGCGCTGGAGGCAATTGCCGATGTGGATGCCGTGTATTTTATGGACGGCTGGAAGGAAGCGCGTGGCTGCCGCATTGAGCATCTGGTATGCGAAGAATATGGAGTAAAAACCATACTGCCAGCAGAATAATATTTAGTCGTGTACATGATATATAAGTATATTTAGTACAATATTAAAAATATGAGGCATGAGGAGTCCATATTACAGCGGCAGTGCGTCAGGTGGTTTAGGCTGCAGTATCCCAAGCATGTAATCTTTGCCATTCCCAACGGAGGTGCGCGTGGCAGGGTGGAAGCGGCAATCATGCACGGAGAAGGAGTGTTGGCGGGGGCTGCGGACTTGTTTGTGATGCATGGCAGCAAAGGTAAGCATGGGCTTTTCATAGAGATGAAAAGCGAGCAGGGCAGGCAGAGCGCATCGCAGAGGTTTTTTGGAAAGGCAGCAGAGGATGAGGGCTACAAATATGAGGTGTGCCGCACCTTTGACGAGTTTATGATGGTGGTAAATGATTATTTGAGTAAATAGCATGAACGATGAAAGACATATTATGGTTGGCGGCATTAATGGCGAATCTCTGCTTGCCGTTTGGCATGGGCTGCGCTGCGCATCGCACGACTGCAATCCCGATGACAGCGCCGCCGCCATGCCCTCGCGTAGCAGTCACAGAATGCGTACAAAAGCCGCAGGGCGTGGTTTGTAGTTATAAATTGATACAACAATGAAAATACCTTTGGATAGCATATTATGCGGCGACTGCCTTGAACTCATTAGGGATATTCCCGATGGGGTAGTGGACGCCGTCATCACCGACCCGCCGTATGGTTGTACCGATTGCAAATGGGACATCGTGCCTGACCTTGAAGAGATGTGGCGGCAATTATGGCGGGTACTCAAGCCCAATGGCACAATAGCCATGTTTTGCACGGCAAAGTTCGGCATTGATTTGGTTGGCGCACTGCCCAGCAAAAATATGTTTAAGTATGATTTAATATGGGAAAAACAAAGGGCTGTCGGCTTTTTATCCGCAAACAGATTGCCCCTGCGGGCGCATGAAAGCATATATATTTTTAACAGAGGCGGCGCAGTATATAACCCGCAAAAAACGCAGGGAAAGCCATACACACGACCTGCACAAAAAAAGGGATACGAAGGATATCATGGCAAAAAAGGTGGTTTTTTGATAAACGCTGATGGAATGCGCTATCCGACAAGCGTTTTTAAGATTGACAAAATAGTTTCCCGCAGCCGTCATCCAACGGAGAAGCCAGTGGAGTTGGTGGAATGGCTCTTGCGCACTTACAGCATGGAGGGGGATTTGATACTTGACCCGTTTGCTGGCAGCGGCACGTTGGCTATTGCGGCGTTGAGAAGCAAGCGGCATTACATTTGTATGGAATGGCAGGAGGAATATTGCAAGAAAATGACAGAAAGAGTGGCGCAATATACAGGAATTTACAACATAGACATAGAAAATTACAAGAAAACCGAAATGTTATTCAACAACAAAGCAGCATGATTAGGAAAATCCTATATATCCTTGTACTTGGTACAACTCTTGGCTGCGCTACATATGAGCGCTGCTCGCAGAAGTATGGCTCGCAGAGCCGCACGGACACCACTTTTGTAGTGCGCGAAAAGGTCGTTCCTGTGGAGATAATGATGCCTGCGGATACCATTGAAACCATTGTTGATTGCAGCAACATTTATCGGCATTTGCAGATAGAAACCAGCAGGCGCGGCTTTTTGCAGACAGAAGTTGTGCCGCAGGAAACATTAGTGAGAGTAAGGACGAGCATAATACCAATGTACATACATGACACATTGCGCATGGCAGATACTATTACGATAGTAAAAGAAAGCATGACGCTGTCGCAGTCCAACGCTGCATGGAAAGCGGCAGCAATAGCATTTGGGACATTGATTTTGATGGCAATAATAGGATTGGTGGTAATTAGTAAAATAACAAGCAAAAGATAGTATGCTGGACAAATTAAATACGCGTGAGCAGATGCAGGATGCGGCGAATCTGATGGATATGGCGCAGCGCTATTGGGAGGCGCTGGCTGGCTTTCGTGAGAGTCGGCGCGTGGTGCGCGACATGGTCATGGGCAGGCAGTGGAACAAAATCGTGGAGTATGTTGATTCCTGCGGGCGAGCCGTGAAATGCACTGAAGCCGAGTACATACGCGAGCATGGCGGCTTTCCCTTGCAGCAGAATATCATGCAAATGCAACTCAACAACCTGCTTGGACAATACCGCTCCAATCCTACTACCACAATGGTTCTGCTGCGCAGCAAGACCGATGGCGACACCGAAGAAATGTTAAACAACGCCATCATGAGCGCATTGGACATAAATCAGGCGCGGGACATTGATGCTGCCATGCTGCGCGAGTTTCTGGTCAGCGGCTGCAGCGCGCAGAAGATAGAATGGGACTACGTTGCCGAGCGCGACTGCTTTGATGCCCGCATTTCCAATGTCAATCCAGCGTCCCTGTTCTTCAATGCCGACACGCAAGACCCGCGCGGCAGCGACATCACCTTTGTAGGACAGGTAAAAGACATGGACATAAATGCCCTGCTGTGCAACAAAGATATATGTAAGAACAAGGAAGACAGCATCCTCATTCACCAGTGGTATGGCGCATTGAAAGAGAAGAACAAGCGCTTTTACAATGGCACTGCGCTGGATACCGACAATGTGGACAACATGAACTTTCTGCTGCCTGCCGACATGTCGCTGTGCCGCGTGATAGAAGTGTGGTACAGAGAGAACCGCGATGGCGTTTTTGTGTACGACAATCTCACGGGCAGGCGCGGTTTCACCGACAAGACCATAGACGAAATAGTAGAACTCAACACTGCCCGCATGCTCGTGGGACAGCGCAACAACCTGCCCGAAGACAAAATACCGCTCATGCAATACGAGCGGCGCGTGGAGCAGAAGTGGCTGTACAAATGGCTCACGCCCTGCGGACATGTGCTGCAATCGGGCGAGAGTCCCTACAAGCATCAGTCGCATCCGTATGTGCTAAAACTACATCCGCTCATTGACGGCGAAGTGCATGGCTACATGAAAAACAGCATAGACCAGCAGGAAGCCATCAACCGCAGCATGCTCCAAGTGGATAAGACCATGCGCATGCTGTCCAAGATTGTTGTGCCTGCATCTGCATTAGAAGGCATGAGCCGCAGCAGGTTTGAGGAAGAAATGCAAATGCCCGACAAAGTGCTGGTAGTCAAAGACCCCAAGGTTGGCGGCGCAGATACCATGCCGCACCAGTTGTTTGCAGGCATTAACGCATCGGTGATGCAGTATTTTTTGGGCATGCAGACCAACCTCATAGACCAAGTGAGCGGCATACATGGCGCAATACAAGGCAAAACGCCCAGCACAGGCACATCAGGCAAGTTGTATCAGCAGGAGACAGCAAATGCCTCGCTAAATACAATGGATATCATACAATCGTTTTCATCATTCTTGGAACTGCGCAACCGCAAGTTGCTGCAAATCATCATGCAGTTCTACGAAGACCGCCGTCCTATCATGTCGTTCAAGCGCAACAAGCCCGCATTTACCTATTACGACACATCGCTGGTACGCGATGCCGACGTGGAGGTAAAGGTAATCCAAAGCACCGACACGCCTGTGTACCGCGCCTTGCAGGACGACATGGTTATGGGACTGGTAGACCGCGGCATACCTCTGCCGTTGGCATTGAAACACATGAGCGCCGCATTTGCACAGGAAATGGCGCAGGCATTAGAACAAGAACAGCAAAAGCAAATGGAGGCACAGCAGCAAATGGCACAGCAACAAATGGCGCAGCAACAAGGAGAAGCGCCGCCGCAAGAGCAAGAGTAATCATAGTAATCATCATAAAGAATAAGAACATGGCAAATGTGTTACCACAGGAAGTTGTAGAGCAGGTGAATGCTCTCATTGATGCGAAAATCAATCAGCGCATAGAAGAGTCCACGCGCGTCATGCTTGGCACGGCGCTGACCGAGTTTGAGCGGCTGTATATGCAGCACGAAAACAGAGAGTTGCTAACAGAGACATTCCGCAAGTTTCTGCGCTGGCAGCAGGCAACGTTAGATGGCAGAATAAATGCCATCATAGACGAGCGCCTAGGAATAGGAATACCAGTAGTCAACCCCATATTCCCATAGCACACAATGGCACACAAGCGTCATATATTAACGTCCTATATAAAGGATTATTTGCGGCAGCGAGCGCATAATGAAGGTTATGGCTCGGTGACAGCATATCTTGATGCTTTGGTAGGCGATGGCGGCAAGGTAATCACAGGCGAATTAGATGCCATTGGCAGCGGCGAGTCCACTGCGGCGGCATTATCGCAGCTGCGCGATGCAGTGGCTTTGTATCAGCGGCATGCGGCAGCAATAGAGTCGCATAGACAGGACGTTGCCAGCGCCATTGCAGGCAGCCAAGACCATACCTTGCAGGCAGTTGAGGATGCGCAGGCAGCACTATCAGCGGCATTACAGGCATGGCAGCAGGACATAAATGCGCCCCAGCAGGGCATGCTGCAAACAGGCACAATGAGCGCCAGCGCCGCTGCCAGCCGAGTGCAGGGCGCTGCGCAGGCGCTGCAAGGCGGCTTGGCGGCATTCTTCATGCCCCCGCAGCGCGCCGCCGCACAAGGCATGCCAACAATGGCGCAGCCATGCCAGTGCTGCACAGGACTACTGCTGCTAATTGATATACCATCGCTGATAGACAGGTGTATATTGTATATCTACATGAAGGCAAACAAGCCGCTATCCTACAATGATGATGATGCCGCGCCAGCCAAGCCCATGGGAGGATACCACTATGTGTATGCAACTGTATCGGAGGTGATGGAGAGAGTACAACTATACACCGCCCAAAAAGCGCGCGTGCTGGCGCGTGTAAATGCCAAAACAGACCCCGAATTGCAGCAATTAGGATTGGAGGGCGGAGCGGAAATGTATGCAGTAAGCCAGCAAGAAGGAACGCTCATGCAGCAATTTATCAAGGAAGCATGCACCCTCATTGGCGCTACGCTTAACATTACCCCAGACATGTCGCTGCGTATCAAGCACAACAACCTCATACGAACCAAAACATTGGATAGAATCCGTGAGGCAATGAGCGATGCGGTTTATTATTGGTGCTTGTTTCGCTGGTATGAAGTGCTGGAGGTGGAGTATCAAATCAAGTCCATGCACCAAAAGTACAGCGATGCGCTGGCGCTGCTGCAATCCATGCTTGCGCCATTTAACGAAATCTCAAACAAAGAAGCCATGCTCACCAACTATTTGCACCAAGCGGCAAGCATGCTGTGGCGGCGCATGAGCGGCTATGCCCCAAAGGGCATAAACTACTTGTTCAAAGAACTATTAAACGACCACAACCAAGACAGCGCCAACGACTACGCTGTGGTTGGCAGGGATTCGGACATCATACCCGATGGCTATGAAAACCTGATAGAACAATATTTAGACGAAGTGGGGCGGCTGGCAGACAATCTGCTGGCAAACAAAGCGGCATTTCTGTTGAATGCCACGCAGCAGGCAATGCAAAGCAAGGCGCTGCGCATAGCCGAGTGCGCAGGCGAAGCAATGTACCGCTATGCGCTGTCGGCATGGTATGGGCAGTGCGACGACCGCGACGAGCAGGCGCTGCATGCTTCCTATTGGGAGGACGAACGCTGCAAACTAACAATGCTAATTGGAAATGATTTTTAACCATAAATAACAACACTATGACACAAGAAGAATTTGTGCAGATGATGCACGCACTAATGCACGATGACGCATTTTACAATGCGTTTGAAGAGTGGGTAAAGAACGCCGCATACCAGACCTATGTGGAGCGGCTTGCACCGCTGGAAGTGGGCGAGTTTACCCCCAGCGATTTTGCTGCGCTTTTCATGGAGAAGCTGCAGGGCGAAATGGCTACCCCACAAGACCTTGTGCGCCTGTTCACCAGAATGACAGACACATGGATGAACAAACTGCAAGAGAACGTTGATGCCGAAGCGCAAGCGCGCGAAGAAGCAGACATTGACCTGCAAGCCAACATTACTGCTGAAGCCACTGCCCGTGCTGATGCTGATGCGGCGTTGAATGCGGGGTTAAACAACCATACTGCCGACAACGTGCGCCATATCACTGCGACCGAGCGCACATCGTGGAATAATATGCTTGCTACACCCGGCGACGACTACAACTATCTGCTCCGCAACTCCCAGAAAATCAAGCATGGCGGCAGTCATGCTATTGACCTCACCGACACCAGCGTGTGGGACACCAACACTGCATACTGGCTTGTAGTGAGGGGCGCGCCATACCAAGATTTTGTAGTATATAAACACACACATGATGGCGGAATGTGGACTGGCTCATTGTTATTAAGGGTATTCCACAGAGGATATGGCTGGGGCAGTGGCAGTGAAATCATGGAAGCACAGTGGGCGCAGGGGTTTGGTATATATGGTAGTCAACCAATACTGCATGGAATAAGTACCGTTGGAAATGATAATATTGCGCTTGTCGGGTTGCGCGGCGGCAATTTGTATCACTTGACTGGTGTTCACTATGATGGTTTCAGCATATCGCCTAATCCTGTTACTATTACAGAATTTGAGGTTGCGCCAGAGCCATTCGTGGCTGCCGACACTTACGGCAAGGTGTTTGATGCAGATTTTGATTCAAAAGTATGGAAATCGTCATACGATATTACGCAAGTACCATAATTTTTACAAGTTTTTACATTAAAATACAATATTATGAAAGCACAAGTACAAGTTGATGCTGCTGCGCAGGTGGCGCATCCAGAGTTTGTTCCTCCTACTATTGAGGAGCGTAACGCCGACATTGCTCGGCAGCGCAGGTATGCGTATAAAATGCAGAGTGATTCTCTGCTCATGGCGGGCATCCGCACGCTGATGGAGAGCGGCGCGCTGCCCAAAAACGAGGACATTGACGCAGCCATTGCAAAGGCAGCGGCAATCAAACAATCCATGCCGTATCTAACCGAATCATAAAAAACAAAGATATGGCAAGGTTTTATGACTATGAAGAGGATGAGTTTGCGGATGATGACGAACTCCAATCCGAGTACCAAGACGACTCTGATTCCGATGAGGATGAGGACGACGAGCAGGACTACGACTATGACTATGACGAGGACGATGAGGACGATGATGAGCAGGATGCTGCGCAATCTTCCTTTCATACGGCGGCGGCAATTGCTGCCGCCAAGCAATCGCCCATGTGGAACAACTGGGACAACACCGCAGAACTGCGGCAAAGTAATTAACCATTTAATGTAAAAGAATATGGCAGGTTTTTATAGAGACGATGACGAAGCGGCGCAGGAAGGCACGGCAGGCAGCAACGGGACTACCACTGCTGCGGACGATGCTGCGCAGTATGCACGGGAAAATCCTGCGCCGCAAGAGCCAACTCGTTCTGGCAGCATGCGCACGCCAAAGGACGAGCATGGCAATGACGTGGACGTTCCGTTGCAGCAAACCCATGACCCTGCGCCGCCGTCAACCGATGCTGTTGCTGGCGGCAGCCCTGGCGAGGATACCGAAGGAAATAGCATTGCCGACCAGCAGGACGAAAACAACGACAACAGAAGGCGCAAGCAAAAACTGGAAGAGTACGAGCAACAGGCAAAACTATCTACTCCGCTGCAAGGCAGAACCGCAAAGGCAACTGCATCGGGCAACGAAAGCAATCCGCTGGGCATTGACGCTATGGGAAATAAATTGCAGACCACCAAAGCAGTGGTTGAAGCAGGCAAAAATCCTGCCGCCGTAGAAGAGACCAACAAACGCGCCGCTGGCGATGATTACGATGGTAAAGAGTCGTATGATAAGATTGAGGCATGGATAAGAAAAAATCATGAGGATGCCAAGAACGCGCGTCAGGCGCGCAGGGATGAGGAAAAGAAACGTGCAAAGTGGAACATAGCCGCCAATGCTATCAAAAATCTTGCCGACATTACGGGGTTTGCCATAGCAAAAGGCAAGGGCATGGCTATGGGTCCCGATGTTGTTGCCAACGACAACTCGTGGGCTGACAACCACAGAAAAGCAATGGACAGGTTGGATGCGCAGGACGATGATGCTGATGCAAAATTAACCGATTCGCTCGTGAGGATAGAACTCGGCAGACAGGCAGCACAAAAAGAGGCAAAAAAAGAAAGGGAATTGAGAGCGTATAGAGAAAAGATGCTGGCATTAAAACAACCATCGGCTGCAAAAGGAAGAGAACTGACGGACGAAGAGAAGAGATTGTTGGAAGCAAGAATAAAAGAAAGAGAAGCACAGGCAAGAAAGCACGATAGATGGCGACCCACACAACCACGTGGTGGCAGCAGCAGGCAGGAGAAGCCGCCGCAGACGTACGCATACATAGATGCTGATGGCAAAACGCATCGTCTCACGGCACAAGAGATAGATGCCATGCATGATGCGGCAGAGCAGGAAGGCGAAATGGGAAATTACCTTCGGATTGGAGACAATGCCTTTGTACCCAAAAACAGCCGCAGATACCCTGGCGCTGCGTTTGTGCGCAAAGAGGAAGAAGTGGAAGAACACAGCGGAGAAGAAAATGCTCCAACCAAAAAAGTAAAAAAGGTAATTACAACATCAGACAGGGATTATGTAGGCACAGCAAGCAACTTGGGAAAACTATTCCGCATAGTCCCCGATGGGAAAGGCAACAACCAGTTGGTGTATGTAAGACAGCCAACCGCCGACAAAGAAGCAGCCATCAAAACTTCATCGTCATCATCTGCATTGCCAGCGCCATCACCTATCATAGTTAAGTCCGCCGCAACGCAGCAGCCACCGACAAACAAGGGCGGCAATGTTCCAATTGATGCGCCTGATGTAATAGATTATGTACATAATACACAAACATGGAAGAAAATGGGCAGCGGCGCAGAGATTGTTAGGTCAGAAGGAAACAAAATATATATCAGAGACAGACATGGCACTATCGACTCTGTTATGTACTACCCCAAAGAACAGCAGACCAGCGCTGCGCCCACAGGCAAGGCAACCACTGGCAATGGAAATAAAACTGGGACGATGGCTGATTATTTTTAATGAGAATAATTAAAAGACATGGCAACAACAGACAAGGACAAGGAAATCATGCAGGCGGCTGTCTCTTCGGGGATAGTTGGCGTGCCTGAATCCGATAGGATATACGAGTTTTACGACACGCTCAAATCTGATGGTGAGTTGGAGGGCATCAGCACAGAGAAGTTTGTAAATGGCATGCAGAATGTTGAAACCTTTGACAAAGTGCATAAGCATCTGCTTGGGAAGGGCTACAGCGGTGTTTCCAAAAGCGCCGAAGGGTTTGCCATGCAGCTTGGTGTGAAACTGCCCGATAACTACAACCAACTGATATACCAGCGAAGCGATGAGTATGCGCAGGAAATGGAGCGGCAGCGGCAGGAAGAGAAAAGGTTGGAGCAAATGAAAGCGGAGCAGGCAGATAGAAATATCTTACAAAACACTGGAGAATCGCTCAAGGACATAGGTAAAAGAACTGTGCTTGGTTCTATTCCCAAGTTGGTTGGCAGCGCCGCAGTGGATATAAGCGGCGACAGACCAGTGTATGATGCCATTGACATGCTCAAACAAAGCGGTACAAAGATTTCCGACATTGATAAAGATGCCATAAAACAACAATTAGACCATACCGAAGACAAAATCAAGAATTTAGATATAATATACAAAGACATAATACACGATGCAGGCACATTGGGGGACTATGTAGGCGCAAAGGGAATGCCAGCAGGTTATGTTGCTTATAGCGGAGTCAAGCCGCAGCCCAAAGGCAGCGCCGCTGGCAGCAAGTATGCCAAGGTGGTAAAAGACGCATTCCTCACAGGCAAAGAAGTGGAAGAGCAGTACAATGAGTATGAGCAGGAGAAGTTAAAGTTGGAGCGGCAGCGCAATGCGTATGCGGAGTTGTTAAAGGCAAAGGAAGACGAGATAAATGCAGGCAGGACAGGTTATCAGGATAGCGGCGCAAAGCAAAAGATAGAGCAGTATTCCAAAGAGAAATCATTCGGTAAAAGAGCAGAAGAGTATGGCGACCAGACCTTGAAAGAAGTGGCAGAGAACAACCTAAATGAATCCACTGCATATCATGTGGCTGGTCTCATTGGAATGGTAGTGCCGTCTATTGTGGCAGCCGCTGCTGCCCCTGCGGCAGCGCCTGCCATTGGGGCTGCTATGCTTGGAATGTTTGGCGTGGATGCGGCTGGCGGCGCATTGCATGCCGTTGACGAATACTCAAAAGCCACAGGTAAAGAGTTCACTAATGCCCAGCGCTGGGGACAGGCAGGCGCAGCGGCAGGCATTACCACATTGGGAATGATGCTGCCCGTGCGCAATGCCATAAATGTAATTTCCAAATCTGCTGTTGGCAAAGCGGCATTGCAAAACAAAATAGCGCAAGGCGTAGTGGACTACAACATCGGTAAGGGCTTTAACCTAAAAACCATGCCTAACATCACCAAAATTGCCGACCCTGCCTACCGCAAAGAAATCGGCGCAGCAGTGTGGGAACATGCCAAAGAACATACGCTCAAGCAAAACCTGCCATCTATGTTTGTGATGGACGCAGGCAATCAGGTTGCAGAATACATGTATCAGAATCCTGAGGACAGGAAAAAGTTAAGCGAAGTGGTGATTGATGCGGCAAAGGGCACCGCGCAGAGTGTGGCTGTGATGGACTTTTTTACTATGTCTACGGGCATTCCTGTGCAGCGTGCAAAGGCGCGGCGGCAGTTGCTGCGCAATCGCAAAAACGGCGCAACCCTCATGCTGCATCGCAATGGCACGGCAATGGAATACCTCTACACCGATGGCAGCCGCAACGAAAAGGGAGAACTCGTCAGCAGCCCCGACAACGAATATGTTGGCATAGACAGCGAAGGCAGAGAAATGCGCATAGCAGCAAAGGACTTGGCAATGTCGTACAAATACAAAGACCAAGCCGAGATTGATGCGGCGCAAGACCAAGTGGACGCATGGCGTATGATTATCAAAGAACGCGACCAGATAGCAGGCATCATGGAGGCGGCAGACAAGGAAACAAAGCCGTTGGACAAAGCCGAGCTGCTATTTCAGGCAGCCAAGCGGGAATCCATCATACCCCAAATGGCACGCTTGCTCACAGACCATTTATATGATGGGACTGATGTGGCGCGGCAAACATTTGCCAAGTATATAAAGGACAACGGCATAGAAGCAGAAGGCAGCCAAATGGTTGGCATGGAACTAAAATCCTTAGACCCCAGCAAAGTGGAGATAGCAGCCAACGACAGCAAAGACCCAAATGCCAGCGACCTTGTGGTCACAAAGATATTTCAGCCCTATTTCAGAATGTATGAGAAAGACCGCGTGGCAGGGGAAATTGTGTTTCGTCCTGTGGTTAAGAAGGCGCAGGTGGTAGTCAAATCCCGTGCCGAGATAGAAGCGGAGGAAGCGGCAATAGCGGCAGGCATCAAGCGCCATGATGAGCCAAAAACAGAAACCAGCGATAGCAGCAAGGACAGCGATAGCAGCATACCTGCGCCGCCCAGCAAAGTAAGCGATGGCAGCAAGGACAGCAAGGACAGCGATGGCAGCAAGGACAGCGATGGCAGCAAGGACAGCGATGGCAGCAAGCCCGAAGCCCAAGCCAGCAAGCCATCATACACAATATCTGCCAATTTGCAGTCCAAGGGCGATGGCAACGTGAATTATATCATAAGGAATGATGCTGATGGCAGCGCTATGGAGTTTGATACGCAGGCGCAGGCGCTCATTGCGCTGCACGAGTTAAATGGCAATGCGGCAGAAGCGGCGGCAGCCAAAAAGCAGCATGACGACATGCTCGCCCAAAGCAAGCAGGGACTGACAGCCATTTCTACGCCAATGGTAAGCAAGCAGGGCGTCATTACCGAAGTGGAATACGAAGGCAAAAAGTATGCCCTCATTGACGGCGGCGCTGATTTGGAGGCAGACATGGCAGCCATTGCGCCGATAGAGAACGGCAAACTCGGAGAACCCATAATTGTAGACGCTGGCAAACTCACCATACCACAGGAAATGGTGAACGAAGATGGCAGCAGGAATCCCAACAACCTCACGCAGCAGGAATATGTAAAACTTGCCATGCAAAAGCAGCAGCAAATGATAGACAATATCCTCAATAAGAATGCCGATGCTGCCCAGATGACACCCAGCGAAGCGGCGCTGTATGAGGCAAACAAGGATTTGATAGATACACTAATAACCATTAAACAAAAAGAATATGAAAGACAACAGGAGAAAGTTGCTGCCCCACGTACGCAGGGCGCAGGAAATGATAGCAAGCAGGATACGCAAGGCACGGACGATGCTGGCAGCGGCGCGGTGGAAGGCGGCAAGAAGCCGCCCAGCCCCCACAAGCCCTTTGTAGTAAAGAACCCTGATGGCACAGAGCGCGAGATTGCCGTTGAAAGCAAGGACAGCGACCATGCCCTCACTGCGCCGTACTCCAGCAAGGAAGCGGCGCAGGCAGACGCTGATGCCATTAATGCCCGATACAAATTGGGTAAGGCAGAAGTTATTACCCAGTACGACAGCAACGACTATGATGCGCTGCCCCAGTATCGCGTCAAAGTCACGCGGCGAGCAGCAGAGACCGAGCCGCAGGCAGCCGCAGGCAGCGAGCGCCCTGTCCTTACATTGAGCATTACAGGCAGCGGCGATGGCGCGCGTCCAGTGGGCATTCCTTTTGAGGTCACGGGAAATGGCACAGGCATTAGTCAGCAGCGGTATAACAACTATGACATTGCGCAGGCGCATGCTAATGCTCTCAACGGCAAGTTCAAAAATACCGAGTTCGTGGTGGAAGACCTTACGCCCGCCTCCGATGTACCAATAGAATCCGAGTATGCAATAACCTATAAACCAAGAACACATGAAACCGCAAATCCACAATCCGACCGACCTGCACAAGGCAGTGAATCGAGTGAACCGAATGCTGGCAAATCCCAAGTATCAGCGGAGAAGCAAGCGGCTGCAAAAGGAACTCAAACAACTGGCGCTGACAAAGAAACTCATGCAGCAGTAGATTACCAGCAACTCGTAGGCAGAAGGTTCAAAAACCGCACCACTGGCGGCGTGGAAGAGATTGTCAGCGTAGATGTAAAATCACCATCGGAGTACAGCATGACTACCCGCAGCGAGAATGGAAACCTGCGCGAGTCGCACTACACGGGCGCTTCCCCCGACAGAGTAGCGCGGCAGGTAGATGCGTATGAAAACATTGGCGGCGAGAACCACCGCGATTATACTGCCGACAGGTTGTACCACGGGCAGGTGGAGTATGTGAGCAAGCCCGAAGACATAGCGGCATTGCAGCAGTCGCCGCATTACAACCTTGAGGACAGGAACGGCTACTATGAGATAGTCGGCGTGCAGGACAGCGATGGCAAATGGCACGGACAGCCAAAAGGACAATTGCCATTGGAACAGCATCATGGCAGCAAAGAGGCAGCCACGCCCCAAGAGAATGCAGGCAGCGCCGCGCCGTCAGCAGCACCTGCGGGCGCGCAGTCAATGGCGCGCATGCTGGCAGATAATACCGCCGCCGCCCAAAAACCTGCCGCCAAGCCCGCTCTGATATCAGAGGAGACCTACAAAAAAAAAGCCGTAGAACTCAACGCAGAGCAAACGCAGAGCATCAACAAGTTGTTTAACGAGCAGATAGAGAACATGGATGGCAGCAACGCCAGCCGCACGGCATTGGTGCTGGGCGCGCCATCGCTGCCATTGCTGGAGTCGGGCGCTGTGCCAAATGCCATGTTTGTGCTGGCAGGCAGCAAACTCATGAAGGCAGTGCAGGCAATCAACAGAAAAGCCAAGCAGGAACACAAGCAGGGCATTACCCATCATGCGTTCAAAGACCTGCCGCGCGCCATGCGCAATCCGCTGGCAGTGTACTACTCCAAGCGCGAAAACGGCAGCATTGTGTCCATCTTTACTGAGATGAAGATTGGTGGCAGAAACGTGGTTGTAGAAATCAATATAGCCAAAGACGGCGAGGCGGATGTTAATTTTATCAGCGACATAAGGACATCGCCAGTGGAGTACCTTGCACAAATCGTTGATGATGGCAGAATGGTGTGGGTCAACAAAGAAAGTCCATCATTATCTGCAAGCGCTCCCGTTTACGTGAAGACGGGTGCCGCGCAGGGCGATGGACTTGCTGCAAAGATACAAAAAATCCGCAGTTTCAAAAATCCAGCGCCAGAAATATCTGCGCGCGACATGTACATAGCAGTGGCTGCGGGCAGGGATAGCATGCGCACTTTTGTCCGCCGCAACTATGGCAAAATCAAGCCCAAGCAGAGAACCATGATGGTTCGCGAGCGCCGTCCCACCGAGCATCAAAGGGCGCTTGCCCAGCTGCAGAGTTCGCTGCCCAGCGATGTGCTGCTGCCGCCCGATGTGTTTGCGGCGCTGGCGCTGGCAGGCGGCGATGTGAAACTGGCATGGAAAACCGCACAGACAGCCAACTCCAAAGACGGCGGCGGCGTGTTCAATATATGGTTCAACGAGCGCGACCATGGCAGCGGCAGCGCCGCATACAAAAACCGCAATGCCGCAGGCAGAACAGGCAATGCAGCGGCAGACGACCCCGTGCAGTTCCGCCTCCGCCAGGTACTGCCGCTGCTGGCAAAGGACGGACAATCCATACCCCAAGTCGCAGAAGGCATGTACAAAGCATACAAGGAAGCGCTGGAAAGCATGTCGGCACGCGATGGAGAATCAGAAGCGTATATGTACTCGCAGGGAGTCACCGAAACCACCTTTGAGGAGGCAATCAGAGAATTGTTAAGAAACGAAGTCAACACTCCCGCCAAAATGCTGGCATACGCAAAGAATGCCACCAGAGATATTGTGCGCAGCCCCCATGATGCAGGCAAAGCAATAGACAGCATTGAAGACAGCGCACGGCAAATAGAAGAAGCGCAAAACCGCAAGGCAGAATATTACGAAAAGTTGTCGGATAGCGAGAAGGTGGACTTTTTGAAACGCGATGGATTCGCCGAGCATGAGGCAAGGGAATTGGTGGAGGCAGAGAATGCCGCAAGAGCAGCCGAGCATAGCGCCCAAGGTCCCGTCATGCCCGATGGTTATTACGAGCGGATAGGAACAAACAAACGCACGCAGGCAGACATGGACTATGAGCAAAAGTTATCGCAAGCCCAGAGCGACCAAGCGGAGGACGACCTGCCGTTTCTCTCGCGCCAGCACGATGGCAGCAGCACAATCCCTGCTGGCAGGCGCGGCGCAGTAGAACCGCTGCTGCGGCAACTAAAAAAGACAGGCGCAGCCATTGAGGGGGTGGAGATTTTTACTGACGAAACATTGCCCGACCTATTAAAGTCGCTGGGGCAGAACGCAGACGTTGCTGGCAGCATCGGCGGCTTCTACCACAAAGGCAGGGTCTATCTTAACGAAAAGGCGCTCAAACAAGGCGACCGCAGCGCGCCATTGCACGAGTTTGCGCATCCATTGCTTGACTATATGTTTGAGCATGATGCGGCGCTGGCAGCCGAACTCACGGCAATGGCAAAGAACATGCCCGAGTGGCAGAAAATCCTTGCAAACAAGGACTACAGCCACATTCATGGCAGCGATGCGCGCATGGCAAAGGAAGCATGGGCGCATGCCATAGGCGATGGCGGCGCAAGCATTCTTGCTGAAGGCAGGCGCACAGGCAGCATGACGGCAGCCATGAAAATGTATAGCGCCGTGACAAAAGTCCTGCGGGACATTTGGAATAGGATTGCCGCAGCGCTGGGCATAAGCAAAAAGTTGGGGTTATTAAAGATAAAGCCCGAAGAACTGCGGCACATGAGCGTGGAGGACGTGGTTTCCATCATGACGCAGGACATGACCAGCGGCAGACAACTGCTTCCAAAAGAATACACCAACAACAAGCGGCAGCAGTGGAATGAGCGGCAAATGCAGCAAGTTGCCAGCGGATATAGCGCACTGCAAAGATTGGCTGATGGCGCAGACAAAGTGGAAAACGCCATGCAGCGCAGCGACCTCGCACAATACGACGGCGGCACTGATGGCATCACATTTTATTGGGGCAGCGAAGGTAAAGCAAATAAGAACTACAAAGGCGGCTTTGGCATATCGCATATTGCGGCAAAGCACGGCAGCGAAACGCTGTTGAAAGTGGTTGATGTTATCGCTAACGGCAAAATATTGCGTTATGTAGAAGGCAACAAAACCGCTATCATTGAAAAAGACGGCTATGAAGCGGCGCTGGCATTAACAAAAGACGGCAATAAAGAATCGTGGCTGCTATCTGGGTGGAAAGTAAATAACAATGCAGGTGCAGACAGCGAGGTTAGTACAGCATCTGCCGCTACGCAAAAAAGTCCTACGTTTAGTCGTACTGATTTGGGGGCTGCATTGAAATCCAGCGCAAAGGTACAACAATTCCTTGAAACCATTCAGCATCATATCATTGGCGAGCGCGGTGCGGCAGCGTTGGATAAGTATGAGCAGGCAAGTATGCGCATGAACAATCTTGCCATTGCACGAAAGATGGAGGAAGCAAAGAAAAATGCCCGCTCCATCAAACTGGCTACGGGCTGGGAACGCGGCGGAGACGGCAAGTGGCGGTACGAAATAGAACCAATAAAAATCGCCGCAGGAAGAAAGAATGCACGCAACCCCGCAGGTTTGCAGGCGCTCATAGACCTTGCCGACAATGACGGCAAGTGGGCGCTATTGCCATCATTGGTGGAAGGCGGCGCACAAAACCCGTTGTTTGAGGCATATCCCGCATTGAAAAACATAAAAGTCATGGTCAAAGAATCTGACGGATATGCGCATTACGACCATAGCGGCAAGGAAATAGTTTTTAACAAAAAGCGGTTTACTCCATTGGTGCTTTCGGAACTAAAAAAACATGGTTATGCGGGAAGTTTCACTACCAGCGAACTGCGGGAGTTGGTTTTGCACGAAATACAGCATGCCATTCAAAGTATAGAGGAGTTTAAGACGGGCGACAGCCCCGCCCGAATAGTGCCGCAGAGAGTGTATGTTGAGGAGGCGGAAAAGTCGCTGGAGGCAATATCCAATGTGCGCGGCTACCTGACGGGCGATGCGATAATGAGCGGCGCAACGGCATTCAGCAAGATGAAGAATAACCAATGGAAAACCAGCAGCAACGCCGAGCGGCAGGTAATAGACGAGATTGCGCAGGCAAAAACATTGAAGGGGGCAAGAACAAAACTTGATAGCATTGAGTCCAAAGTTAGACGCAACGGCACAACAATACGACTCCTGCCCATTGGTATGGACAGGTATTGGCGCAGCGGCGGCGAGGTAGAAGCGCGCAATGCATCAAAACGCATAGGCATAGACATGGCGCAGCGCCGCCGCACGCTGCTATCCGACACGGAGGACGTGGCGCGCAAAGACCAACTCTTCATAGAACAGGCGTATGACGAAATGCAGGCATACGTGGAAAATAAAAATACTACCTTTGCACAAAATAATGTGATACCAGACAACTTTTATTATGGCAACAACCGAGACAAAACCCGAGTGGGTAACCGCAGAACAATGGCGGATGATACCATACAAGGAACACTGGGAAATGCAAAAACGCGGGATGGAGTACATAGAACGCTCACGTCCAGCATGGCGCAAACTGCCGTACGGAGCGGAGGAAGACCAACGAATCAGGAGCGAGCAGCATCCTTTGCCCAAGCAATAGAACGCACTGCCAAGCAAAATGCCGTGTGGATAGACAATATTGCCAGCATAACCAACGGCGAAATCGGCAGGGGCGGTGAAAGTATTGCGTATAAAAGCAAGACAAATCCCGATGTTGTTGTCAAGGTGACCGACCTTTCTTTATTTACGGGCAGCGAAGATTTGGTGTACAAAATCGCTGCTCATAATGCTGTGTTCCCCAACACGCAATACAAAATAGTGGGATTCACCCGCCACGAAAACGGCAATGTATCCGCCATTTTAGAGCAGCCATTAATACGAGCAACCGAACGAGCCACACAAAAGCAAATTGACGACTACATGCAGCACATTGGTTTTAAGAAAACTGGCGATGGCGTGTATGAGAATGGAGAGTTCCGCATATCTGATGCAGTGGTCAAAGACAGCGGCGACAATGTACTAACCGATGCCAGCGGCAACCTGTATTTTATAGACCCGTATATTATTCCTGCCAAAGAACGTGCAGCGAATCCGCATGACCAAACTTTGCAGGCGCAGGATGATGCTGTAATGTTTCTTTCAAAGGCAGAGCCAGCCAATGCCGCCGATGATTTTAACATTGACATGACCGCGCCGCCAGTGCGCAGCCCCGGCGAAAAGTTCACGGACTACCACCAGCGCCTGCGCGACTGGCAGACCATGCGCAACGAAGCCGCCAACCAAAGCGATGACGTGCAGTTTGGCAGCGCCGCATACCGCACCGCCAAAGACACCATCCGCCGATTGCGCCAC
>LSPY01000011.1_pt1 | contig 44656 bp, 53 predicted proteins | sample 651311 | NCBI WGS metagenome assembly LSPY01 (sample SAMN04438312, study PRJNA306036) | termite gut metagenome | isolation source: viral DNA filtered from gut of termites from termite colony 1 | host: Coptotermes formosanus | place: USA: New Orleans, City park | collected 2013-06-21
TTCTTCCTTGAAGCCACTTGCATTTTACGCCTCTGTCTATTGCCTGTTGGATTGTCGCAAAGTAGCCGTTTACGACATTGACCACATTGGACGGGGTTACGGATAACGGCTGTATTCCCGTAATCAATTCAGTCTGATTGGCGGTATTAACACGGCGTTCATTGTTTGTTTGAGGGTAGGTATATTCCCAATGATCATTCACCCATTTTTTTGAGATATACTTATGGGTTTTTGCCTTCTCAAGAAAAGGCGAATCAATAGCCGCGCCCAGTCCCATCCGGTCGGACAGGGCGCGAGCCGACTTGATGAGTTTTTCCCGCCTGTTCGCGGCGGTTACGCCGGTTACGGCAAGCTTTATGTTCATGCTTATTAACCCATTTTTTTTAACTGCCCGCCCAGCTTTTGATATTCATCAACCTGTTTGGCAAATAAAGCCTTCGGCGGCCACTCATTCGGTATAGAAACCATTACGCCGCTCTTTATTAAAACTCTTGCTAATGCCAACGCGGATAAATATGGATCAAAGTTAGAAGCAACTTGTTTTACTGCGTCTACCCTACCAAGTAATATTGCTAAATCAAGTTCCTTCAACAAATTTCCCGAAAACGTGAACTTTTTTCCGTCAATATAATAAGTCCCATCTTCTTCAAACCGCACATCAATTTCCTTCATGTTTTCATCCCCTTCCCGCAAATGGACAGTGTTTTAACCGCTATACGATAACGCCGTATAACCCATATCATTGCTCCGTTACGCCGGTCGCTTCTTTCGTCATACATAGTTCCTACTCCTTTTATTTGTGTATATAATTATATTACAATAAATAAACTGTTTTATCAATATATGCCGCCTATTCTTTCTCTTCAATACTCCTGAAAAAAATTGAGAAAACCGCTTGACATATTTTTGAAAAATTGATATAATAAAATCAAGATTAAACCAAAGGAGGTGATAATGAGTGGCTAGAAAAAAGAAAAGCCGACAACGCATACCGGTAACTGATTGGATAAATGCGGTATCCAATCTTTTGCTTGCGCTGGCGGCAATAGGAACATTGATTGTGTTAATTATAACATCAATCAAGTAACAACAAAGAGCGGGGACTTTTCTAAAAAGTTCCCGTCTCTTAAATATACTACTATTTTTGAAGGAGTTCAAGATGACAAAAGAAAAATTGATGGCTTTTCGGATAAAATGCCTTACTATTGCCGCGATATGCTTTATGGCGAGTACTGTTATACTCGCTATACTCCTTGCGGGGAAACAATGAGCGAGCGGAACTGGGGCGGCAAACGCCCCAATACAGGCAGACCCGCCGTTGACGATAAGCGCGTCCGGCGCGGCGTCGCGTTTAACGGCGCGGAATGGGATTTGATTACCCAAAACGCCGAAAAACAAGGATTGTCTATTAGGGCGTACCTCTTTTCCCTTGTTGAAAAAGACAGCCGGTAACGCCGTAATTTTTTCTCTCTGCCGCGTCCGTATCGGCGCGGCGTTTCTCTCATTTTTCATCGAACATCAAGCTTTCCCTGTTTCCGCGCCTCGTCTATACGCCGACACGCTATCTCAAAGTATTTCTCGTCTAACTCTATACCGATAAACTTCCGCCCGGTATTCACGCAGGCAACTCCGGTCGTTCCCGAACCCATAAACGGATCAAGCACAATTCCGCCGCTCTTCGCCTGCTCCAGCAACCGCCTCATCAGCGAAACAGGCTTCTGCGTCTGATGATACCTCTCATACCCGTTATTACACATCTCATTCTCCGTCTGAAATACTCCCGGACTGTATACCGCTCCTTCCGTCTTCGCGGGACTCCTCCGCCTCCCCCACACGATAAACTCCGCTTGTTGCCGAAAACCATGCGGTTGCGGGCGGCTGTTCTTCTTATCCCATACCGCTACCCCCCGTATGATATATCCGCCGAACATCAGCAAGTCTTGTAACGCCGGCAACTGCCGCCAGTCTATGAAAAAGGCGTATAACCCTTCTTTGGACAACAACGGCTTCGCGGTCTTCAATACGCTCCTCATAAAACGCGCCCAGAGCCGCTGGTCAAGCGAGTCGTTCTCAAAATCAGGCAGTTCAACGCCCGTTTTAAGTTGCCCGCCGTTTGAGTATTTCATCCCCGTGCCTTTTATCCTGCTCGTCGTGGAAAGCCCGCCTGAAGCGTAAGGCGGGTCGGTGATAAGCGCGTCAACGGTAACGCCCAGCTCCGGCAGTATCTCTAAACAATCGCCCTGATATAATTCACAATCACCGATTATTTCTTTCCGCATAATAAACTCCTGAAAATATTATAAAGCGCAAACAAAACGGCTTTTTGAAGGAGGTGATAATATGAAATGGAATAAAGAAGACCTGCTATGGCTGTTAAGCGTTTTGGCAAACATCGCAACCATAGCAGGGTTAATCCTTGCCTTGCTTGACCACATAAGGTAAGCAAGTGGACTGGGGCGCAAGCCCCAGCTTTATCACTATAATCCAAACAGGAGGTATTGTCAATGGATTTAGGAACTATCGGTCTCATTTTGATGATAACAGGTCTTACTATCCGTCTTGCCGTAAATATCACGCGGCGAATAGTAAAGTAACGCGCAAAGCCGGACGGATTTCCGTCCGGCGTTTTGGAGGTAACTATGGCTAAATTGATTATGAAAATCAGTAAAGAGGTAGCGGAGATATGCGGATGTAGTGTCGAAGCGGTCGTGAAATACGCCCAAAACCCGGAAAACCAAATAAATTTCATAGGTAGTGGACAGCGCAAGACATACATCTGGCTAGAAGATGATATTGAACGTTTTAAGAATCGTCCCGGACCCGGTAGACCGCCGCAAAAATAACAGAGTAACGCCGAGCGTTTTTCTCTCTGCCGCGTCCACGTCGGCGCGGCGTTCTCTTTATTTCTCAACGAAGCCCTCCCCGCGCTGTTTTTCCTCTTTTCTAACCGCCGTTCTATTCATTACTCCATTCGCCAAAATCCTCTTCTCCGTCTGTTTCTCTACATATATCCCATACAATATGGGATTGCGAAACACTTGCCCGTAAACCGCGCTCCGATGTATTTTTAACGCTTCCGCTATCTCTTTATACCCATATCCACGCTCCAGATATTCCTTGACCGCCTCAAAATCTATCTTTGTCATCCGAAAAATAAGACCGTCAAACCGCAGTCCAGCCCAATGCGCCCCCAGCGCGAACCCGCCTACGCCCGCGAATAAGTCAAGATAATACCGCCTCATACGAAGCCCTTCGGCGTAACCCCCGCTTTGAGACACGCCAGCTCATACGCGCTTAATTCTCTCTCCCCCGCCTCGCCCCTCTCTCCGAAAACGCGCCGTTCTCTTAAAGACTTCAGCAAATCGGCGAAAAGTTTATGGATATCTTCCGAAAAATTCTCGAAAAACTCCCAGTGCGCTTCTTCCTCGCTCAAACGCCAATATCCGTGCTGATCGCAACTCAAATCTTGCAACCCGCCGTTACATTTCGGACATCGATGAGGCGGTCTCGTCCGCGCCAAAGCGAGCCTCTCCAACCGCTCAGCTTCCCGCGCTTGCCTCTCCCGCGCTTCCCGCTCGGCGCGAACCGCGTCTATCGCGTCCATTACTTCGGCTGGCAACAATACCCCTTTCCTCTTCCGCCGCCCTATATGCTGTATAGCCGCGAAAAAATCTTCATCGCCAACCCCCTCAAACGCTTTGAATATGAGCCACTCTTGCGTCTTATTCTCTATCCCGTAACTATAAAGACTAATCAAGTCCTCGATCCTTTCCTGACGGCTCTCCATTACGCCACCTCCTTACTTTTTTTCCCTGCCAACGCGTCCATTTCAGCAAAAAATTTCTCGCGCTCTTTTTGCCGCTCCTCAAACGTTTTCCCATTGCGTCCCTTGAGCGTTTTGCCGGTAGACGCGGCGGTATCTTTGAGCAACTCGTCAAGAATCGTTTCGGAAATGAATATCTCCAGCCCAAACTCCAAAAACGAAATGAAACCGGAATACTCGTGCCGCTTGCCGTATACCCGCCTCTCAATCGGCGCGGCGTGATACGCCTTATACCGCTTGATTGCCGCGATTACTTGTTCCGTATCGTTAAACCGCTCGCATATTGTCAACAAATCTCTTAACGCTGTGTAAATAAGCGACATTGAATTGCCGTTGTAGCGTTTCTCCGGCAATTCCTCGTTCCAAACCGCTTGGATTCGGGTAAACCACGTGTGAAAATCCAACCGCTCTTTGTCTGTTTTTTTGTTTTTTTCTTTGTTTTTGACTTCTTCACACAAATTCTCTTTTTCTTGGTCTTTAGATATATTTATATTATTTATAAGTCTGTTGACACCCGTGTCTACTATACGTTGACACCCGTGTCCACTATACGTAGACAAATCTGTCAACGTATAGTGGACAGATTTGTCTACCGGCGCGGCAAGCGCGGCGGCGGCTTGTTCCGCAATGGCGGGAACTTCGGCGGGCAGTTCCGCGACCGTGATAGTTTCAGGCGCGGCGGGCAAAGACGCGGGCGTTTCCGCGCTCATCACAACGCCGATTTTTTCCGGTATGGAAAGCCGGATTTCACGCCGACCTCTCCACGATACGCCATACTCTTTCGTGATATACCCGCCGGCGCGTAAGGCGTTGAGAAGCCGGTCGATAGTACGGGGTGATATTCCCATATACTCCGCGAGTTTTGCGCGGGAACAATAGCAGTAATTTTTGTCGTTGTCGGACAGTTTTTGTATCAACTGATAGAGGATTTTCTCATTGCCCGAAAGTTCCGCGTTAAACAAAACGCTATCCGCCATAGGCGAATAACTCCCTATTTTCTTATATATATCTCTCATTCCGTTTCTCCTTTCAGAAACCTTTTCAGTGCGCGGTATCTAAACTAATTCCAAAACAGGTTAAAAAAAGCGCGATAACAGCCCCTGTCCCAAGACAAATAAAAGCGATAATGTGCGCGGCTAGTAAAGCAAGCCACTTTATTATTCCGATACTCAGCCACCGCCCGCCATACCGTGCAACCTGTTCCGCTATGGTTGCTTTCATTCCGGTCTCCAGTCGTCAGGGGGCGCGCCCGCAGAGGCGGCGGCAATCGCGAGAAAGTCAGCGTCAACCGCCAATAGATTTTTCACCGCTCCATACCGCCAAAGCGCGTATCGATCTTCGGCGTTATTTTTCTGTATCAACCACACCGGCGCGGTATCAGGATAATTGCGCCCCGTCCGCGCTTCCCATTGCGCTACCGTTTCGTAGGCGGGAATTTTTACCATGTTGGAACAACAATGACACGCGCCCAAATGCTCAAATTCGGCGAGGTCTTTATTTACCTCTATTGTAACGTCTTGCTTTTTGCAATAGTATCTCATTTCTCTAGCCTCCCGTCTGTGGGCGGTTTCTTTCCCCGGCGTTACTCGCGGAAACGCCCCTCGATTTCTCCAAAACCGCCTCCAGCGCGGCTATGCTTCTATCCGCTATCCGCTCGATCTCTTCTTCTCTCTCGACCAATTCTTCCAGCCATTCGTTCCTCATTCCTTCCTTCCCCTTTCTGTTTCAGCGGGAAACGCCGAAAGATTGACCACGCGGTATTTCTCCGCAAGCAAACGCACGAAACCCGCCGCGTTCTCCGCGTTGTCAAACGCTATGAAACTCCCTACCCCGTCCGCGTAAAAATACATCGATACGCCCCGCCGCCCGTCAACGCCCGTCTCCTCCTGATAATACGTCAACGCCGCCGCCGGCTTCCCAAAGGGAAAAACAAGCTTTACTCCAATGCCGATGACCGCCGCGCCCATCGCTAAAAAGAAAATAACCATCGCCGCGTCCACAACGTCGTCAACGTCAAAAAATCCTCTCCTCATACCCTCTCCTCATTTGCAAACAGCGAAACAATCGCTTGTTTCAAATCTTTCAAATAGTTAATATCTTTCCGCGCCAGAAAATCTATCTTATTCCTCGCCGCGTAAAAATTGCTCTTAAACGCATCGTTGAAATTGTGCCTTTTGAGAAAGCCCTCATACGCTTCCCGCCATAACGGGACGAAAGGCAACCCCGTCTCCTTCAACAACCGCCTGATTAACTCCGTACACTCCGTCCGCAACGTCTGCTTGTACTGCCTCTCCGCCGAATTGTCCGCTATCAACTTTATCGTCCCGGCTTGTTCCTCTATGATCCGCGCTTGCTCTTGTAACGCTTTCTCATATAATTCCTGTAACGCCTTTGAGTGTTTCGCGATCTGCACCGCCAGCGTTTGCTTGGTTTCTGCCTTTGTAGCTCCTACAAAGGTACTATGTTGATTAGAATTACCCTTTTTCATCTCTTCAATGACGCGAGTAATTTCAAGCACGTTCCAATAAGTTGTTTTCCCATTTTTAATGACTTTATCCGGCAGAGCTTTTCTCGCGTTCCGTAAAATAACGTCATTCGTTGTCCGCAACTGTTCCGCCAGCTCGCTGGTCGTCATTGTTTTTGTTTCCCGCGCATCCGCGATTTCCTTTGAATTCATTCTTTGCTCCTAACGTGAAAAGTTGGCGGGGAATACACGCCCCGCCTCGTGATCCTTATTGACGGTCTCTTAAAAATATGCCGCCCAGCCATACCTCACGCGATCCGTTTTCGCGCGGCTTGGGCTGTTTCGGAATAAAATTAATCAACTTATTTTGGAGACAGCCATTCTCCCCCCCGCCGGCGACCGACGCGCCGGCGTTCTTACAATCAAAATCACCAAAAGTATGTCATACAGTGTTTGCGTCATCGCCGACCCCCTGCTCCGGCGGGAAATCCTTCACGATCCCTTTATGCACCTCGCGGAAAAAAACGCGCTTATAGTTTTGCAAAAACAAATCGCGCCTCAGCGTGTAATCCGTTGTAAAAACCCCTTTTACCTCCTCTACCACCTGATACCTATTCTCGATATAGAAAAAATCAGCCGTGTAATACCGCGCCTTATTCCGCGCGCCTTCGCCGATTATTTTGAAACGCGGTTGTAACGACAGCAATTCGATCTTTCCCATTTTTTCCAAAACCCGCAGTTCTAAATACCTCGTCATCTCCGCTTTGGACGCAAATACAACGCCCTCCGCCGTCCGCTCGCTTACAGGCGATACCCGATACTTATGCCGCGGCTTCATTCTTCCTCGCCGCAATAAAAACCGCAATTCCGCGAATACTTATTCCCGTAAACCGTGTTCGCGGAATACGCCCGCCCCTCTTTCGGAAAATGAGAGCATTTGAGAAGAAGAACGCCCCCTCGAATGCCGCACACTTTGCAGTGAAAGCAGTCCTCGCACCGTTTTAAGTCTTTTTTCCGCTTTTCTCTCATTTTTATTTTCCGCTCAACCAAAACGCCGCGCTCATCGCCAGCAATATGACTACGCCCGCTTGCAATCCGTTCACTCCGCGCAAAAGCTCAAACATTCGCCGCTCTCCCGCTTAAAACGGTATATCATTTTCCGCGAAGGAATCGGGCGGCTCAGCGTTTCCGCCGTCATCGGCGACTCCCCCGCCGTTCTTCCGCGCCGTTATATCCACATGATCCGCTATAATTACCACTTTGCTCCGCGCCTTGCCGTCAGACCCGTCCCACCGCTCCTGTTTCAATTTCCCGACTATCCGCGTATACGCTCCTTTTACACCTTTCTCTCCAAGCCGCTCCGCCAACTTCCCAAACGCCGCCGCCTCAAAATAGGATACCTCTTGCTCGTAACCCGCGTCCTTCTTTATATACCGGTTGACCGCTACGCTTATCTTCGCTAGCACAGTCCCGTTAAGCGTCTTTACTTCCGCGTCCCTCGTGAGGCGGCCCTCTATCAGGACGCTGTTCAAATCATTCATCTTTCCCTCCGTAATCTTTTTTCCGCTGTTCCAACTTTTCCGCTATTTCCGCTTTCATCTGTTCAAGAATGGCTAAACCCGGCGGATATGGTCCCGTCTGTTTCGCCCGCTCCCGGTAGCCGCTCTTCTCTTCTTCCGTAAAATACGCCCCGCCGTCAGGCGTTTTCTCGGTCAGCAATACGCCCAACGCCCCCATAAGAGCGGATCGCTCCAAATGCGCCTCTATCGGATTTTTGGGGAAATTTTTCGCCTTCCCGTCCGACTCGGCGTTCTCTCTGTCGGGGTCTTCAATATCCTCTGTCGGAATGGCGAATATTTGCAACATCGCGTATTTGTAGGCAATGGAAAGGCATTTGTTTGTCGCCTTATCGCTCGTATCGCTCGCCTCTCCGACAACTACCGCCGTTACCCGCGACCCGTCCTCCGCTAGAAAATGGTACGCAATCTTATACCGCCGATAAATCATCAGTCCGCCGTTCTTGGTCTCCCGTTCCTCTACCGGAAACGTTTCAAGAATTTCAGGCAAAATAAACACCTTATATTTCGCCAAAAGCGGGTGCAATGCGTTCATCACATCGTCTATCCCGCGAAATTTAAACCGTTGCATCTGATTATCGCGGCTCTTCTTTACCGGTTCTATCTCAGCCAGTATTCCAGCCATAGCGGGAAAAATCTTCCCGCTTCCGTTTCCGTTTCCGCTCATTTAAAAACCCCCTTTGCCGCGGCGTTCTTTCCATACGACTTATACTTCTCCGTTATAGAAGCGTTCAGCTCGTCCCACGAGTTAAACCCAAGCCTTCGCAAATGGGCGCGTTCTTTCGCCGCCTCTTCCTCGTCCGTCCCATAACACTGTCTCTCCTCGATTAGCACGAGAAATTTCTTGCCATCGCGGCGACAACAATCCCGCAGGAGTTCCCCCTTTCTAACAAGGCGTAAAAATTCCTCCCGCCGTGCCAAAACCGCCTCAAGAACGGCGTTTGCTTCTTCCTCATAAACCGACCCTCGCAATTCCAAAACGTCTCTTTTGAGAAAAGCGATGTCCATGTCATACTCGCCATAAACGGTCGGGTTTTCTTTCAGATCATAAATACACGGCGCGGCAAAATACCGAAAAGTCTCCATAAGATTGGCTTTCCGTTGCTCCTGTTGCTCCGGTGATATGGGCGGGTCTTCCACCAACCGCCCCCCGTTATAGACGCGCCCGTTATTAGCGATGTAAATCGTTCCGTCCATGCGGCTTTGGTCAATCGACGCCGCTTCCCGCTCTAGCTCTTCCCAACTCCTATCTCTACATGCCATTGCCATACTCCTTTTTCCGCCATAAAAAAAAAGCGGAGTCTGTCTTTTAGGCATTCCAAACCTGACAGACTCCGCCCATAACGCTATATAAAAGACGCCAAAGCGTCCTAAAATAGTATTCTAAAGCGAAATTGTTTATGTAGAAAAATGATTTATCTTACTTCGCCGTACCGGATCGTGGTACGGTTAGATAGATTAGATCATTTTTTTACATTTGTTTGGAATGCTCTATATGTACAGTATCGAACATTCATCAAGAAAAGTCAAGCGGTTTCTTAGAAAATTTTGTTTTTTTTTCACTTTTCTTGCCTCTCTCCTCGATCAGTGTCCTAATCCGGTGTCCTAAAAAAGCGTCTTTTCGATTTTTTTTCAAAAAAACGCTTGACTTTTGACGTTTCACACTCATAAGGTATAAAAAAGGAGTCTACTATGAAAAAAACAGAGCCTCGCTCTTTCGTGGAGTCTGACGATGAGTAGCGATCTCATACTCAACTCAAACCAGCTCGCCCAAGTTCTCGGCATAAGCCGATACACAGTCGATACGCTGGTCAAACGCGGAGCCATACCCTATACGCGGGGAATGGGCGCGGTTCGTTTTGATCTCGCCCGCGTCTCGGATTGGCTCGGAAGCAAACCGCTGAACTCTTTCGCCAAAGAAACGCGGCTGGAAACGGCGCGGGAAAACCTCGCGGCGCGATTCCCTTCCGCTATGAAAAACCTAAAAATAATCGACAACGCCCTCTCCACTCAAAAAAAGGGCAAGGGCTACGGGTTTGTCAAAGTTCCCAGCAAGAAATACGGTTTTCTTTTCTACGTCCGCTATTGCGTCAATGGGAAGATGCTTTCTTCTAAATGGAATACGCATACAAACAATCAAGAGGAAGCGGAACGCTTCGCCCTCGCTAATCGGGAGCGCATTATCGCCGAATATGGGAAACGGAAGAAAGAGCGGGCAAACGCGGAGAGGCAGAAACTGCTTTTCCCGATTTTTTCGCAATACTATGAGAAAGGCTCGCCGTATTTGCGGCGGGAGGCGGCGCGGGAAACAAGCCTCTGCGAAAAGGCGCGGCGCACCTATTGCAATTTTCTGAACAAGATATTTCTGCCGTATCTGCGGGAGCGCGGGGTAAAAACGTTTGAGGGGGTTACGCCGCCTCTGCTCGCCGATCTACAGGATAGGCTTTTAATGAAAGGGAATAAAGGGGTAACGGTCAACCGGTATTTTTGCGCTATACGCGCCGTTTTTTCCTATTGCGTGATGAAAGGGATAGCGGAAAGAAACCCGCTTGCGAAGGTAAGAGCGGTCAAAGAGCGGGGGAGCGAGGCTCGCGGGTGTTTTGAGCTAGGGAACTTGAGAGGGGTGTTTGATAAGGAATGGGAAGATAACTTGTCGTATTTGCTCTGTTTGCTCATATATACAACCGGGATGAGGAACAGCGAGATAGAGCGGATACGCCCGAAAGATATAGTGGATATGGGCGGGGTCTATTTTGTGAATATAGAGAAAAGCAAGACTGAGAGCGGGAAGCGGCTTATTCCGTTGCATCCGACTGTATATCAAAAGGTAATGGAATATATCGAAAAAAGCAATAAGGGAGAGAATGATTATCTATTTTCAGGGGAGGGAGTTAAGCGGTCGCTGATATACAAGAAAGCGGTTTGCCTGTTAGGTTCGATGTTAGGGTATACGGAGAGGGAATTAGGCGAGGCGCGGATAACGTTTTACAGCGGGCGGCATTATTGGAAGACGCTGATGGGCGCGGAAGGGCTGGGAGTTGACGCGGAGGAATTATTTATGGGGCATAAAGTAGGTCGGGACGTGGCTGGGCGGTACAACCACAAAGACAAGCGCGGGCTGGAGCGGATGCTCGCGAGCGCGAGGGAAATCTTCGATATACTCGACCGGACGCTCTTTTCTCTCCAGAACGCGCCTAGCCGATAAACCGAACGTTTATCCTGACCGCCGTAAAATAGCCCGGCTTTAGCCGTGGGGAGTATGTCAGCGATCTCCTTCCCGCGCTTGACGCGCCCATTCATCGCGCATTGCTTGATCTCTCGCGTATTCTAGCGCGTAAGACTTATCGAAAGCTTCTATATTTTTTTGCAGTATTTCAGTTAGCTGTCCTTGATTCACAACAGCGTTTAATTCTTTCGTGATTTTGTCAAAACTGTCTTTCATATCCTGTATCGCCTGCGTCAAAATCCGCGCGCCCGCGCCGGTTACGCTGTCCGACATCGCCGCTTGATTCGCCCGTATTATATCCGATTCTGTATCCGCCAGTCCTACCGGCGCGCCGACTCCCGTATGCCCCTTTCTTAAATCGCTCGTCTCCCCTTGCCACGCTAATTGCGCCTGCACCGCGCTCAGTCCAAACGCGTCTTGCAAAAACTGCACGCCGTAGGTACTGCTACCGCCGCTTGTCTTTTTCAGTTGATCGATCACTAACGCGAAAACTTCGTTATTACTTCCGCTCATCTCAGCGAGGGCTTTTGTCTTGTTCACCCGAGACATATTTTTTACGGCGGACTCGCCGAAGGTTTCCGCAAGGGCGCTGTCCATTGCGGTTCCGTCCTTTCCTAAAAGCGAAGAAGCCGTCCTAAAAATCATCGCTTGGCTCGCATTGCCTACGTTTTGCGAAGCGGCGATTGAGTTATTCACTCCGGATACAAACCCAGCCGCGTTTTCGGCGTTCCGGTACACGCTGTTGCTACTGTCGCCTGATAGAAAGTTGCTCATTCCTGCTATTTGTTGGGAAATAGCCCCGCCGCTACGGGCGAATCCTTTCGCCGTCCCTTCCTGAAAAATCCTCGTCATTCCGCGCATATACTCGTCAAGCGTTACGTTGTTTCCGCCCATTGCGAGGTTTCCGCTGTAGGCTTCGTCCATACTTTTTTTTAAACTTTGCCCGCTGTACCGCCTGAACGTCCCGCCGTATTGTAAAATATCGTTTTTATCAACGCCGGTCGCGTAAGATATTCCCAGCGCGTCCTTGACTTCCTTTCCCAGCGCGTTCGTAATGAGATTTTTCCCAACACCGCCGTAAGCAACAGACCCCATCGCCTCTTCACGGCTATCTGTCGTATGTTTTATGTTCCCGCCGATAGCCTTGTAATAATTTTCAATCAGGGGAAGCGTTTCTTTCGCGGTTAACCCAAAATCATTCCCAGCCCGCGCCGCGCTTCCTTGCGCCCCGAAAATTTCAGAAATGGATTCGCCGCCGGTCAGCCCTGACATTTTCCGCAAAGACGGGTATAGATCAAGCCAGCCCGCCGACAAAGAAGAGCGGGTTTCCCGCCTGCCTGTTTCTTTCGCTCCTTCCGCTTTGATGAAAGCTTCGGTCAATGATCTGGTCAAACTCGCGCCGAGGCTCGCGCCCATCACCGTTCCCACGCCGGGCGCGATAAGCGTTCCGGCTATGCCGCCGATCGCGCCGCCGATTGCACCCGCTATATTCCCGCCTTTGAAGGCTTTTTCTTCTGTCTGCCTGTTGATTAGTTCGTTTCCGGCTTGCGTGATATTGCCTGACAGCGCGCTCGAAAAAATACCGCTCCTGTTTTCAAAACGGGCTTGCATTCCAACATATTTGGTGATTTCGCCCGCGACAGATCGCGCTATATTCCCATATTGAACGCCCTTGAACATTTTGACAATATCGTTTTCCGGCGGCCTGTCATCCGGATTTCTATCATCGTGTCCCGAACCGCCCGAACCGCCGGATGTTTTCGTCTTGTTGGAACTCCGCTGAAAATCGGTAATCACTCGGCTGAGTTGGTTTAGCGATCTTTCCATTTTTTCAAAAACATTTACAAGTTTACCGCCGCTGTTTCCCTCTTGATTAGCGAGCCGTCTGTCTATAACACTGTTGTCTCTCATACGAGAGTTCCCGCCGCTGTTTCCCCCTCCACTAGCGCGGCGTTGTACATTTGTGATCTCCCGATCTACCGCCTTAAGATCGGTTACCGCTTTACTCGCGTTTGCCACAATATCTATGGATACAATACCGCTCATTTATACCCTTTGCGCGAATTTTACCGCGGCGTTATTCACATCCGTGAATTTCACGCTCACCTCTAAATAGGAGCCAACTCCTCGAAAGGTTATCTCGTCTATTCTCAAAACCCGCCTGTCCGCCATTATCGTCTCATAGATACTCGACATAATATAAGTATTCGCCGCTCTCCCCACGCCTAGATTCATCTTTATCCCATACGCCTGAAGCCGCAACCGCCTATCCGCGCTGTCTCTTAATCTCAACAATACCGCCTGCGTCAAATTATCAACGCCGCCGATAACGTCAAAATCATTGTCCTTTACCATTATATTGCCGTCATCATCCAATCGTATATCGCGCCCATAATTATCGCGCTCTTTATTATATGAGATTATCCCTTCTATCCGCCGGCTTGCCGGGTTTATCCGCGGAAGTTTTAAGATTCCTCCAGCCCCCAATTCCGATATATCAGACAGTTGATTATAGAGCAAAATATTTTCCATATAATCCAACGCGCCGTAATTTGACAAGCAAATACTTTCCAGCGTGTCGTTTTCTTTAATTTGATAATCGGTCGCGCCGTAATTCTCTATATTACGCGCCTTTACAGACCGCCCGCCTTCCACAGCGAAATTCTCCACATAACAACACATTTCACTATTCAAATCAAGCGAAGCTATATACAAATCATTTTGATCATTATCTAATTTACCCGATAGTTTCCTCATTAAAAAATTCACTTCCTCATTATCCGCTTGCAATTTATCTTTTATCGATTCGGGAAACCAATACTCTTCCGTCCCGATTGCGTTGAAATGTTCTTTTATATTATCAATCGCCCCTAACACATGCGCGACAGCGTTGACGCAATCATCCGCCACGTTGTACATTATTCCCATAATATCTTGCGGAATAGCGAAAATAGCGTCGCTTACGCTGACAAGCGCGTCTGCAGTCAAATCCGCCGCGCCCGTTATTATCCCTATCCCTCTTGCCATAACGTTTGCCATGTCGTTGACCGTGGCTCTCGCGTCTTCAACCGATTCGATAATACCGTCATAGAAACCGGACAATCCGCTCAAAACCGCGTCCAGTCTCGCGGTTATTTCCGCGCATTTTTCCCTTATCGCGTTCATTTTGAATTCTATTTTATCTATTTCTTTGTCAAAAGTAAGCGCTACGCTACCTAACGCCACCGCCGTCATATCAATACTGTAGTTATACGTGAACGGTCTAGACTTATCGCGGCTTATTTTGAAATCATTTAGGTAAACGCGGAATTTATTTTTTATAAAAAAACCGCTCTCAGGCGTTTTTGACAAATCAGTCAGCTCGACTCCATTTGCCAGCTCATCGCCCCTTTCTTGATAACTTTTATACTTCAACAGCAATTCACGAAAATAATAGATTTCCTGCTCTCCAGTCATCGCCGCGCTTTGTTGATTTTCAAGATACACTAACCGCAACCGTTTCCCCGCCGTGTCCCCGCTTAACACAATCCGTTCCGCGTCCACGCCGTAATCGTCAATATGAATCCCGCCGAATGTTTTGGTTTCGGCTTTACGGAACGGCAGGGTTATTTCTTCGCTTTGCGGCGGAAGCGAAAACGTGAACGCCCGCTCTACTCCGCCGTTTTTGTCAAGAAACTCGAACAAATAGGCGCGATCCGTAACATTTGAGAATTCCGCGTCAATCAGCCCATTGTCTTTCATATCACGCGACAAAAACGCCATTTCTTTTTAACCTAATGTTCCCGTTCCGGTAGTCGCGCCGGTCTGCGCGGTCGCGCTTCCGGTAGTCGATACCGGTATGCCCGCGTTTACCTGCGCGTTGGCGACAATATGATTCACGATCTCCGCGCCTATATTTTCCCACATCGTTTTTATCGCGGCTTTCGCGCTTTCGGGCGCGTTAGACGCGGTAACTATCGCCGCTATTTTATCGCCTAACGCCGCGCCCGTTCCCGCCAACGCCATTATGTCCCCTCCGCTTTATTGCCCGTCTGCGGCGCGCCCGTGAACGCGCAAAACGGCAGAGCGCACCAGCACCCCGTACCGGTCGGGCTTGCCGTCCCGTTACACTCAAGACTCCCGCCCGTTATTTTCACCTTACCGTTCACTTCCACGTCCGCTCCTTTTACCGTAGTTTTTTCCGCCGATTCAATCGTTACATTCTTAGAAAAATTCGTTATACAACCGCCGTCCGCGGCAATGTCTATCACAAGAGACCCGTCTTCATCGGCGCGGAATGTTACGGACGCGCTTCCGCGTTGGACGCTTATTTTCCCGTCCGCCCTGTTTTCGGTTATTTCCCACCCGCCCGGCGTTATGTGATAATCCTCTCCAGCTTTATCGCTTTCTCCGCTTGACGCGAAATTATCCGTCGTGTAATTGCGGTTATAGACAAAATCGCTCCCAATTACCATCGCGCCGTCATAAGAATAATATGGTTTCAACACTATGACGCGGCTGTTCGCGGGCGGCAATGACCGCCGACCGCTCCATTTACGCCTCCCATCCGGGTTAGGCGCGACCCATTCCTTCGGAATTACCTTGCACCGCGCTATAATCTGCCCGTTTGTCATTCGCACCTTGACCGTGTGATCCTTTGAGTACGCCTCCATAACGATCCCATATTCTATGAGACTGCCGAAATTCGGATTGCTTCGGCTCTCTTTCGGATAACGTGAATTCACCGCCCGCCTCTCATTTCCCGTATCTCTTCCGCCGAATAACCAAACCTTTCCAGTAATTCATCGCTTGCGTACACCTTCCGCTTGTTTTCTTCCAAATACGCGGAACGCATACCGTCAAGAGGGTAATTCATCACTAGCTCATAGATACAATCCGCCGCGAACACGTTCAACTTTTCAAACTCCTCGCTCGCTGGAGAAACCTTCAAATACGCCGCCGCCCATAGACGCTTCAACAGGTTTTTCGGAAGGCGTTCCTGAATCCTCGCGTTTGCCTTTTCTTCTAATTTTTGCAAGCGTACCGCCTCGAAAAGAACGCCCCCTGTTATACAAATCCGCGATAAAATCATCGTCGGGAATATCCGCGAAAGAAAAATACGGATTCTTCTCTTTCGCCCTTTTGAACCATTCAGGATAGTCAACAATAGCCGTGTCAAGAAACGCCGTCATTTCGATTATCCGTTCCGTCTCTTCGCTAAAAGCGTTTGCGGGCAACCCGCCGTTGCGCCGCGCTATTATATTACCGACTTCGATCAAATCGGAAAAAGTCATATACTTGACCGTGAAATCGCCGCGATCCGTATGTATTATTTCCGTTATATCCTTTCCCGCTATAACCGCTGAAAAAAGACGCTCCTCTTCGGTCTCCGTCATGGTATTTCCCGCCGCTTTGCGCGGCTTCCTGTCAACAATCTCCATTAAAAGCCCTCCTTATTGCTTGTTTTTGTACAAAGCCCGCGCCGTTACGTTGTTGCGGACATATTCATTCGCGTTGAGCGACATCCCGGAAGTCTCAAATATAACGCCCGTGAAAGACGCGAGTATCGTTTTTGACCGCTCATTGTAAAAATCCATATACGGAATTTTGTATATTCCGTCAGAACTCATATAATCCTGACGGCTCGGTATGTAGTCAAGAATAGTTTTTTTCCCGCCGTCTTCATACTGCGCCGCGCTGATAACGCGCTTATTCGGAACAAATCCGTCCATTGTTATACTGCAACTGTAGTTTTGCGGATCAATGGTTACCGGGCCCATATACCCGATCACGTTGCAATCCATAAGCTGGAAATTTTCGCTGTAACTCGCTGAGCCGACAAAAGCCAGCTGACAAGACTGCGCCTGCGCCGCGTTTTTCCCTACGCGCACGATACAATCAAATCCAATAGAGACGACACGCCTCTCGGTATTCGGCATATTCCCCGCCATTTTCCCCTCCTCTTTACACGCCTACGCTCGTTTCAGACGTGTATATATAATTCCGCGCCGTGATGAACACAAAGTTTCTCGGTGAAGTCAAATTCCTATTAAATGTTATATATGTAGCGTCTCCACTAACCGAAATCGTTACGCCCCATATATCGTTGCCGCCGTCGTCCGGCGTGATATAACCGTAACCCGCCCACTGCCGCGCTTTCTGCGTAAGCGTCGCCTTTGCTGTTTCCGTGTCTCCCTTGATGAAAGGCTCGCCGATAGACGGCTGAAACGCGGAGCGCAAATCGCGGTTCATATATTGGTCTTCCCGCACCATGGAATTTTCGCATAGTTGCAATTCATACCCTTGATAGGTAGTTACGGCGCGGATGTTGACCAGATTTTTATCCTCGTCAAAACCGCCCGCGCACACGCCGCCCTTTATCGCTTTCTCAAGCGCGGCGTTGTTTAATTTTATACCCCATTTGATAATATTCATCTGTTTGTTTGTCAAAGGAATGTGAACGTCAACCGCGCTTTCAAGACCGGCAAGCATGCAGGCGTAATAGCTCGCGTCAACGGTTTCGGAAACGCCCGTAAGCGGATTATTCGCTGTTATCCACGGATAACAATAACTCGCTACCGATGATTTTAATGATTTCGCCATAGCCAACGCTTGATCCAACGTTGCGCCCACCGCTCCGCCAAGCCAGCACTTGCGCTCTTTCCTGTTTTGTACGCTTCCCATTATTTCGCAATGATTTTTAATCAAAACCGCTACTTCGTCTTTCATATTAGGCGTACTCACGATTTGAATATCCTCGCCCTCTAACTCTTTCAACGCTTCCCGCCAAGCGTCTGTATCATAGACGCCGTTTTCCGCGCCCTGAAACCTTTGAGGCGTCGGTATATCGTCGGGGTAACCAACGAAACCTTGTGAAGGATAGAATACGGTATCAGGATCAATGAGCGGCAGTTGCTTTAAGGCTTCGGAAAAAGCGTAACCGTCAGCTCGTAACTCATCAAAATAGATACTAGATATAAGCCGAAAACTAAACGCGTCAAGAAATACGGAAGCCAACTCTTGCGCGGAATCTTCTATTTCAACCTCAAGAACTCCGGTCGCCGATAATTTTTCCGCTATATCAGACATCAACGGGTTATCGTTGAAAGTGAATACCCGCACGCTTGAGTTGTCGTCAACCTTAACGTCGTCGGCGGTTACTTCCACTGAGACATTATTTTGCAAGGCGTGGATTTTGAGCGGCGCGAATCGGATATTGTCAACTTCATCAGTCCCGCCCCTATACGTCATCGATACTTTCTTGGTATCAGGATCGCTTCCGTCCGTCACGGAAAGAGCGGCGTTATTCGCGGTTAGCCCCCAAAGCAGAGGCTTGACCGTCATGTAAGTCGTTCCGTTTTTGGTGAATGAAAATTCGGACTGAGTGCCTTTATTGACGCGCATCGCGAAAACTCGTTGAGGCGTATAGCCGGGCGCGGGGTTAAAAGCGTAAGCCACGCCTTTTAACAGCTCGCCGTCAATAACTTCTTCCGCTTCGCCTACTGATGAAAACGCCAGCAGAGTTTGCGGTTTGCCGCTGTTTGACTTGCCCATAATACAGACGTTCCCAGCAGAAACGCCGCCTGACAAATTTGGTATTGCCACCGAACGCGAATACGCGCCCGGTATATAATGCTCAGTCCTGCGCCCGCCGGACGCGAATATCACGGGTTTTACTCCCATTAGTTTCTCCTTCTGTCTCTCGACAGTAGTTATTTCTTCTATTTTATACTACATCAATAGACAAATCAAGCCTGTCAATCTTTTTTACGCAAAAGCGCGCGTCAAAAAAGCGAGGGAAGACCTGATGAGCGTAGAGCGCGGCGTTTTGACTATCATCCCCCTAGCATAGACGGATTTCCAATAACGGTCTCCTTAACAAAACCCTCGCGCCCGTCCGCGTAATTATCCGCGATTATCCCAATATCGGTCTCCCGCACTTCACTATCTAAAACGATACACTCGTTGAAATACTCAAGCTCGAAACTAACCCTCGCGCCCGCCAGCGTTATCCCAAAATCAAAATTGTAGTTGTTGCTCCTATCCCCTCGAACCGTTTCCGCGAATACCGCCGCGCCGTTTGTCTCCAAAAAATCTTTTAACGCCGTCTTCTGGTAATTCAAGATGAATGTTTTCACAATATCGTATAACTCATTTTTTATTTGTATGTTATCCGCCCATATTTCAACGCTTATATTGTCTTTCCGCCTAAAAATATACCGCCCGCCGTAAATAACGCCCTTCTCCAAAATCGCGTTTTCAATATCCTGTAAAACTTTCGGCGTTACCGCGTAGCTTTCAAGCCCTTCTACGCTTTCGCATTTCACGATTTGCGCGTCCGTTTCCCGACCAATCGGTATTTTCGCGGACGCCGTTTCTTCTTCTGTGGTAATGACTACAGCCGGAAAAAGCCCCGCCGTGTTGACTCTCCCGCTGATGAGACCGTTGGTTAATTGCGCGAAAGGATGATCGTTGGTTACATTGACGGTAACTCGGTCATAAAGCCCGCGTATGTCTATATCAGAAAGATACTCAGTAAACGCTTTCAGTATCTCTAATTCCGCTATGAAAAACTTTGTTAGGTAAAATCTCATTTCAACCGCCCAGTTTTGTCTCTAACTCAGCTTTCCATGCGGCTTCGATTATGTTCTCAACCGCGCCGGCGGTCTCCCGCGCTAAATGTTCCGTTACCTTCCGCGCCTTTTGGGGCGGAACTACCCATCCCTTTTGCGATTTGCTCGATATTACGCGGAAGGTGAAATAACCGCCGGTCGATTTCCGCCCACGCGCGTCCGTTAACCCCGCGCTCCGTATCATTCCCGCGTTGCTGTAAGTCGATGCGTTGCCCGTCGCCGCGCCGTTTGTCCGCGTTGTGTAAACATTCTTTTTCGCAAACGTTTCGCCCGTCTTCAGCCGCCCCCCGCCCGCGTATGCCTGCCTGCTTACAAGCCGCCCGCCCGCGTTTTGCCCGCCGTTCACCGCTCCTAACGCCCGCGTCATGGAAAAACGGCTCACTACAGAATAAACGTTTACGCCCATTCTGTTTTGAAACCCGATTGATTTCGGCGTTCCCCAACGAAACGGCACGATAAGATAACTCCCGCCGTCTTTTGCTTTCCGGGAACGCGCCCCAAACGGATGCGTTGTTTTCAAATCAATTTCCCGCGCGCCGTATTCGATAAAACCCGCTTGCTTCGCCCAACTGAATACGCTCCAGTGAAAATTCCCTACCCGTTTCACGCCTATGCTCCGCGCGTATTCCCCGCTCGGATGCTTGAGCGGCTCAACGCCGGCAATAGAACCGCTCCCGCCCGCAAAGGCTTTCCACTTATCCGCTATCACTAACGCCGCGCTTTTCGCGCCTTCGCTTACCAAAGGAAACCCTTTGTCAGATATTCCGCGCGCCGCGTCAATAAACGCTTTGAGCGCAGGCGATTGTACCGCTATTCCTATCTCTATGATTCCCATACGCCCTCACGCGGCGGTCATGCGCCGCTTTACCTTTTGCGCGGCTTTTTTGATTTCTAGCAACTCGCCGAAATAGCCCGCGTCTTCAGGGTTTTCCGCGCCGTCCGCGTAAACCCGTATGCGCCCCGCGCCGTCAAGATACGCGCCCAGTCCAGCCCTGCCGAAAAGACCTGCAAGTTCCAGCTGGCTCATCTTGCCGATCTTTCCCGCTAAAAGCTTGCGGAACACCGTCTCGCGGTACGGCTCGCCCATGGCTAAACGCACAGACTCGATTATATCTTCCGTAACGTCAACGGCTGTAGGAGAAGGCTCGTCTACGCGGAAAAAAGGTATCAGGGCGCGGAACAATTTTGCGCGCAAAGAGACATTTTCAACCTCGTTTAACGCCGAAAGAACACCCCCCGGTATGAGAAGCGCAAGGACGGCGTTCTCAAGATCGGTTTCATTAACCACCTCGTTTTCGCAAAATTCCCGCGCCGTAGCATAGAAAGATAAACATTTTGCCAACCGCGATAGCGATTTCTTGGCGGACTTTAGCTCGTTGTCGCCAACACTTTCATCCTCTCCGCGCAACACAGCCCCTCTTGACAAAGCCCCGTCTTCGGGGTAATATGGAGATGCCCCTGACAGGTTATTGGCAGAATTGGTCCTGCCGATAAATTGTTCCTGATCAGGGGTGATTTTTTTATTGGCGAAATCGCTTGACTTTTCGGCGGTTTCAGCCGACACTGGAAGTGTAGCCCCAGCGGGCGGATATTGGGGGGAATTGGGCCCCCTAAGAACAGCCGTTTGATCTGGGGTTATTTTTTTTGAACGGTACACTACTTCGCCGGTTATAGGTTTATCACGAGTAAAAGCCGTAGAAATAGAATTGACTTCAAGACTTTTTCCTGCATTTTTAACATCTACCCCAAGAGCAATAATTTTACCGCCCTCGCCAGTCGCAAACACCCGGAAATCTTTTTCGCCGCGCTTTACGATAGCAAAGGGCTTTTTTATCGTATCACAAAGCGTTGCCCAATCCGCTTCGGTAAGATTATGATCCTCGTCTTTATCTTTATGCCGTATTATAACGCCATACCGTGTACTAAAAAAATCGCCGGTAAGCCCCAGTTCCTTCATAAATTGGGGCGTATCGGCTAAATGAAAATGATGCTTTTCCAGTTTTTCTTTTGCTTCCGGCGTTCCGTGCAAAATGGTATGTATGTTGTCTTTCAAACTTGCGGGTCGCTTGCCACTTCCAGTATCACCGTCAACCCCGCCTATGTTGATAGTATCTTCATCGCCGTCAATGGACTTGGCGGCGCGGTATTTCTCCTGAATTTTGGCGAAATCGCTTGACTTTTCGGCGGTTTCAGCCGATACTGAAGATGACCCGTCACGCGGAGGAACGTTTGGGGCGTGAGTTCCGGGGGACTCTTGGGTAGCATCGGAACGCCTTCGACTTCGGGCTTTTTTTTGTCTCCATGCGTCAAATACCAGCAGATATCCGTTTTTTACCCTTGCCTCCGTTAAAAAGGTAATTTCCCCGTCAATATCTTTCTTAAAGACTAAAACATCATTGTCCTGATGTTTTTTGTCTGATTTGACAATATCCGTCGCTGAATTTATAACGTCGGTAGCAAGGAGAAGGTCTTCCGGCTCAAGATTATGATTTAATTTTGTAACGGCATGCTGTATACCGTGATTATCAATATCAACTTCTGATATATCGACTTTTTCCCCTAAAGCGTCCCAAATCCGTTTTTTCGCGTCTTCATTTATTTTTCCGATTGCTACCCGTTTGTAAGGGGCTTTCCGGTCGGCAAGCGATTCCTCTATAAAAGTTTTCAATTCGCCTTTGGTCAACGGCTTGTCATTGCGGCGCGGTTTGCTCTTTTCGTTAAGCTCGGCTTTTATTCTCTTTTCCTCCTCAGCGGCTTTTTCTCTATCCCATTTGGCAATAGTTCCCTTGGCGGTTTCCAAATTCTCATATCCTGCATCACTCATCAGCCGATCTAACGCTTCTCCTTTGGACATCCTGCCATTGCTGTAAAACTTTCTTATTTTGTCCCTCCAAAAAATTTTCCTCTGCTCGGAATTCTTTAAGAGTCCTAAATGCAAAGCCTCTTTGAGAGTCAATTCATTAAAACGCGGCGGTTCATTCCCCCCGCCGTCTTTTTTCGCGTTCTGGTTACCCTTCATTCCCTCGCTCCGGTTGCGCCGCGCCTCCGCCTCGCTTGACTTTTCGGCGGTTTCAGCCGATACTGGAAGTGAGGAAACTACCGCTCCCACCTGTTTTTCTAAGCCCTGAAATTCAGGCGTGTAGCCATACCGGGAGATAACCTTCTGTATGGTATCGGCGGTTTCCTTGTTTTCTTTATCATCAAATCCTGTCAATACCCACTGTTCGTTATCGCCCTGGTTTCGTTGTTTGCTTACAATAGCAATTATGCCGCCGACATCAAGTTCCATTCTTCCCCGATGATTTGGTTGCCGCTTAAATGTTATATCGCGTTTTTTCTCGCCATATTTTAAAGTGCCGTCAAGGAGTATAAGCAATGCGGCTATTTCCTTGTCAGATTTACCTTCATCATGGCGTTGCTTAATAATATGTTTTAAGCCAAATGAGCTTTTTTTTGCTTCGCCTGCGTCAATGGTTATATTTCCAAACTTTTTATGGACTACAACTCCCGATTCGCCGGTATCAAGGATATTGGTCATAGTGCCAGCGGCTTCACTCATTATCTTGCGACCGTAATCCCGCACTATGGTCTGTATGACCTTTGGCGGTTCCCCGTCATCCCCTCCGCCCCCGCCGTCTTTTTTCGCGTTCTGGTTACCCTTCATTCCCTCGCTCCGGTTGCGCCGCGCCTCCGCCTCGGATTCTCGCGGATAAAACCCCTTGACATTACCAGCGTTATCTAATATATTGTTTATAGAATCCAAGTCAAGGTAGCTCACGTCAGCGGGATTGGTCTGCTGTTGGTCTACTACGGCTTGGATTTTATCTTTATTCCCGTAAAGCATCTTGTCTTGATTTATCCAGTTCAACCATTCGGCGTTATCTTTAGGGAAAATAGTGCGAATACTCGATACTTCATTCCCGCGCCTGCTTTGCTTGAAATGAATACCGACAAGGAATTTCTTTCCCGCTTTTTCAATTTCAACAATGACATTTTGCGCCTTGTTTTTATCTCCATCCGCAAACACAGCCACGGGGTCTTGTAATGCCATAGGCAAATTTTTTATATCCTCCGGCGAAAAATCATGTTTGACATTTTTCTTATCAAATTGCGCCGCAACCATTTCAATCGGCGCGTCGGAGAATCCTGTCTTTTTCAAAATACCTCCGGGCTTACTCAGATTGAAAACGTGATCTTTAGGCAACTCTCCTTTTATGTATTTTTCAAGCTCTTCATTAAAAACTGAGTTAGCAACCATTGGGTCTTCATTTTGCCGATATTTCCTATTGTCCCCGTAAACGGTTTCAATAGTTTCTTTGCTTCCCTCTATAGACATTTTCGGGCATATATTAGTATACAGTTCCGCCGCGTCATCCAGCGTTAAATCGCCGTTTATATAATCGTCGAATACAGCGCGGAGTCGAGCGGACCTCGTTCCTCTACTATAGCGTTTGACGTCTATACCTTGCTCTTTTGCTCTTTTATATATGAGATCGCGCTTTTTTATTTTATTCGCTTTTTTTTCGTTAAGCTCGGCTTTTATTCTCTTTTCTCTGTTTGCTTGTTCCGCTTTAATATGCTCATGAAGTTCCATGACAAACGGCAAAGGACTCCCTTCTTTATCCGCGAACCTATCGCGGTTTTCCAGTATGATATTCATCATCTCGCGCTCGTCTTTCGCGTTGGTGATTTTCCGCTTAATTACCGCTAGGGCGACCTTCGCGCCTCGCGTCTCGCTCTCATACTTCGGCGACCATTTGCCGTTGGGTTTCTTAATATACTTCTTGCCGCGCCATTCGCGGATTGCGCCGACCGGAAAGCCCCGCGCTTTCTTTAACTCCGCTTTCAAGCCGTCCGCCTCTTCCTTCTCCAGCCGGTCAAGATGTTCCAGTATCACGCGCCGAAAGTATTCTCTATCTTTCCGCGCTTTCCTCAAAAGCAATCTTTTTACTGCCATTGCAAACTCCTATTTTCCATAAATCCTGTAAACAACTTCAAAACCGCCTTTCGCGGCAGTCTTTGATTCTCGCTTGTCCGCAACATCGGCAGTTCCTTCGCCACGCGGTAGGTGGGATAATAACGAAACGCCGCCGACAGCGCGGCGCCCATTTCAGGCGGGTTTATCCATTCTATCGCGTTTGTACCGCTCAAAACAAAATCAACGCCGCTTTCAAACTTCCCGCCAACGCTTTCTAGCGATATAATATCTTCAATGAAAAACTGGGGTAGCGTATCAAACGCGCTATGCCGAAAAACCGTTTTCATTGTTTCCGCGCCGCTTAATACCGTGATAATATCATTCGCGGCAATATTCAGATAATACGGAAATGTACAAACCGCGTCCCCCTGAACCGCCTCGACAACATTAAAATCCTCTTTCGATAATTCTTGCGATAAAATAGCGATTTTTACGGGCATAGCGTATGCAACGCCTTTCCCGTAAAGCGTTTCTTCGCCGCTTTCTATAACGACGCTATTTTGCCGGAAACCAATCGGCTGGTATTCCGCGCCGAGCGCGTCCGTTACGCGCTCAATCCCCACTATATCAAGCGGGTTTCTCAAAAAACAGCCGCCCTCGTATTCAACCGGTTCTGTTTCTATTTCATCGGCGCGGTATAAATTCGCGCCCGCTTTTTTCAAAACCGCGTCCGTTTTACCGATGAGCGATTTGACGACTTCCACTTCTAAAACATCGCCGCCTGAAATATTCCCGTTTAGTATGATAATGTTTTCTTTTTGGAAAAATTCATACGTTCTGTTTTTCCAATCCCAAACGCGCTTGACTTCCGCGTCCGCGTATTCATTGGGCAGTACGGCTATCCTGTCCCGAAAAGGCAAACGAAAAGAGACGGCGAATTCTTTCTGAAAACCGTATACCTCTCCAGACCCGCCGCATAACGCGCAATGAATATCAGGACGGTTATTTTCAGTAACGCAAGCGCAATACCGCGCTACCCGCCAGCGGACGTATTGCCCGTGCCGCTCTATCAACGCCTCGAAATTCGCCCGATTAAAACTTAATTTTACCGGCGTATTTCTCCCTAACCCAAAACCCATTTCTTACAACGCCCCGATATGAATATGCCCAAACTTCATTTTGTTGTCTTTTATGTATGACGCAAGCTCCTCGCCATATTCCTTTATCCTCGCGCCGTAAGTCGCCGAAGTGGCCGATTGCGTTGACGAAAAACTCTCGCTCATTCCGTCCATGCTCAAACTGCTGGAACTAAAGCCCGCCATTAACCCGTCTCCAATGATATTAAGCATTTCTATCGCGCACATTTTCCCAATCGCAGACCGCAAATCAGCCGGAACTTTATCGGAATTCTCATAACCAGCCGTATAATCAACTATGTAAAAAAGATTATTGCCGAACTGTTCCGCGCCGTAAGGAAAAACGCTGTTCATCACCGCGCGCGCCTGATCCCCTTCGTTAAGCGGGCGGTTGAAAAACCGGATCATTCCCTTAGTCTTGTCAAGAGCGAATTCACGCCCCATATCGTAAACTTCACTATTCCGCGATAAAAGACTCAGCCTATCGACCGATAAAACAGGACGGCGGCGCGTGGAAATCATTCCATTCCTTTGTATTTTTTCCCGCCGAAACGTGTAAAGCCCTTCGTCAACATCATAGTTTTTCACACCGCGCCGTTCCGCGTCCGTTACTATTTTTGTCTTTTTAATGGTGATATTCAATCGGCGTTCCATTTCGCAAACGCTTGAATCAATATGAAATTGAATTTGCGCGTCCGTGTACGGCTGACCATTGCTCGCCCGAAAATCAACGCCCCATAAATATGTGTAGCGCATATCGTCAACCGTAACGACCTCGCCCCATGTCCCTTCGGGCGCGCGGTAATTTCCAAACGTGTAGCCGTACGGATCGCCCACCCCGCACCGCACGCAGTTACTGTAAAGATATACCGAAGGAGAGGTCGGCAAGGACGCTCTATATTGATAAACGCCGTCCTCTACATCATAATCGGTATAGCGGAATGACGCGGCGTCAGCGATAGTAATCCACGCCGAACCGATCCTATTACGCTCAAGAACGTAGATTTCAGAATCGGGAAAGGCGATAATGACATTATTTTTCGCCGAAACCGCGTCAAGGGAGAAAATCATTTCTTTCTATTTTACGAATACGCCTTGTAACCCGGAATGGTTAAGAGGTAGTCATATAGCTTTTTTGATACCTCCGCTATTCCTTCGGCGTTAAAGACTGCGATTTCGCCTTCAAAGCCGACAACCTTTTTATTCTTCCACTTTTGAGAAATAATCTTATATTTCTCCGCCGGCGGATTTTTTCCCTCCGGCGTTCCGTTATCCGGCGCGGGGGGCGACGCTCCGTTAATGGACGGTTCAGCGGCTTCTTTTTGTTGGCTATTTTTCGCCATAATAAACTCCTTCCGTTTCCCAACGGTATTTTTTGATAGGGGCTTGTTTCCGAACTTGATCCTTGTACCGAAACCGGTATTGCCGACCCTACTTCACTCCATTAAATCCGCGCAAGCGCGGGCTTGCGCTATCTCCCGTATCTAATACAGTCCGCCCGAATAGGCTATGTTTTTGACCAAGCCTGCCCATTGCGGAGCTTTCAATTCGGTCGCGCCGAAAAGCTCGATCAAAAACGGTTTTTCGGCAACACTGGATTCATACAGCGGGCGCAGACGCAGAGGACACAACTGGAAAAACTCAAGCACATACTGCATCCGTTTTTCCGTGATGAAAAACGCCGAAGCAGTGCCGGGAAGCTCTTGATTCAGGTCTTGCCAAACGGTAGCGCCGCCGTTTTTATCCACCGGTATGCGAACCATTTCCATGAGGTCAGTCCCGTCTTTGGCGGTGCGGGTGATAATATAGCCCGTTTCCGTGCCGTAGCTTGAGCGGGAAATCGTGATGGTTACCCCGCCGTTTGCGCCCACCGCGATAGACGCGCCCGTATCAAAGCCTTCGCTGATACCGTGCGCGTTGACGCTATGCACCTTGTAGGAATAGTCGCCCGCGTCCGCCGCAAGAAAAAGAGACCCCGGCGCGTCCACGTCCGCGGCAAGCGTTACGTTATCCGGCGCGTGCGGTCTTTTGCTCCCGCCTTTCGCGACAATCACCCCTTTGGGACGGTAGAATTTGTTTGCGCCGCATTTTTGCCCAAATTGGATCGTATTCCCAAACGGCGTGGTGAAATGGTCAACGACAACAGTCGCCGCGTTCCCGCCCGCGTCCGGTCTAAGCGAAGCGTTGCCCATATAGCGCACATTATCGCCGACCGCCAGCGACTGAACGTCTTCAGCGAGAGCAGGCGGGAAAAACAGCATATTCGCGTCTCCGCCTCTCTCAAAAATCCCGCGGGTGACTTCCGTGAAAAACGATTTGCCCAAAACGTTGATTGTTTTCCCACGAGCGTCTTTGATATTGGGGTCTTTGCTCTTTTCAATCATGCGGATGATACCGTCAAATTGCTCCGGCACGACGTCCTCGTTTCCATGAATCGATGCGTATTCCGCTGATTTCAGAACGGTTATCGCCCCCGCTAGCTTTTCCGAAGCAAGCGCGGATTCAAACGTCTGCGTCAAAAGCATTTGATCCGTTATCCCGCGCTTGGTTTGTATATATCTGATGTTTTTTGTCCGCCGCCGAATATCTTGCGTAGTAACGCCGCTCTCGCCGCCTTCTTTCACAAAATTAAAATCATAATCCCCGCTGTCATAACGCACATTGTACTCATGCACCGTTGAATTCGCCGGACGCCGCTTGATGATATTCATCAATTTGCAGTCTTCAGGCTGTTCCCGCATACAGCTGATCATCGTTCCTTCCATATCTTCAGGAATGAGCGCGCGCCCGCCCATGAAAAGCGCGGAATCCGTCCCGTATCCGGCATAAAGCCCGTCATACGCCGCGGGCGCGACCGGAGAAACGGCTTTCCTCAGCGGCTCATAGCCGTCATCTCGGTAGAAAATATCGCTTAACTTCATTTTTGCCCTCCTCTCTTGTCAAGAACGGAAAGCAGAAGTTCGATATTTTTCCGCGAAATCTGGTACGCCGGATTCGCAATAGACTTGTTCATTTCGTATTCAATCTCGGAAACGAGCTCAGTGGGAATAGCGCTTTCAAGGATGAGGTTCATAGCCGCGTTTGCCAAATCCCGCGTAAACGGCTTGTGCCTTAACGCGCCACTCGCTTTCCGCAAGCCGCCGCCGAGTTCCGCCGCCGATGTAACGCTCTTTTTAGGGCGCGGAATTCTCAACGCCTTTTGAAGGGATGCCTGAGATTTATCAAGACCGTCCAGCCGGTCGATAATCCCTGAAAACATGGTCTTGAGCTCCTCAAGACTGTCATTCACCTTCTTCAGTTCAGGCGACGCGTCCTCGTATTCAATATCGCCCTCGCCGACTTCATCGTCTTCATCGTCTTCTTCAAAATCGTCGTCAGCCTCATCATCGTCTTCTTCTTCGATAATGACTTCTTCCTCGGACTCGTCATCTTCCGGTTTCGCCGCGCCGCGCGCCTTCCGCAAACTCTCGATCAGATTATCCCATTTCTTTTGAGATTTCTTCATAGACTCTCCTTCTGTCTCCCGACAGTAATTCCTAAAATCCGCGCTAACAAATGGCGCGGGAACAATAAAGCTATATCTCCCGACATTGCCGTTATTCATTCATTTTACCAACCCGGCGATCTCTTCCAAAACCGCCCGCTGATACTTCTTTTCTATTATATTATTTTTCCTAAAAATAGAAATAACATTTTTCTGATTTGCAATTAGCCCTTTCCTGAAACACTCGATTAAGTCGATCATAACCGGCTCATATTTCCCGCCCTGCAACGCCCGCCCGCCCGCGAATTCTGCCGAGTCAGTCCCGTAACCCGCGGTCAACGTCTTGACCAAATCCGCCGAACTGAGGCTTTTCGCAAAATACGCGCCGCTCAAAGTCGGATTTACCGGCGCGATGGTCAGCGCGAGATCGTCCCATAGCACGGTCTTAATCCTTTCCCCGCCTTCCCCTTCTTCTTTCTCCAAAATAGAACCGCCCACGCTCGCCTTGACGCGGCTTGAGTTGTTTCTCAACAGTTTGACGAAATCTTGCGCGTATTTATTCCCGCCGTATAATTCCAGTTTCACAATAACGCTCCCGCCGTCAACCCGCACGGAAAGAGGCTCGCCTATCACAAAATCCTCCCGGTATACCGTGTTCCCCGACCGGTCATTTTCTTTGTGCCTATGATCTTTGGAAATAACGCCGTTATGCAAAAAATAATCCTTTGATCTCAATAACGCGCTTTGCAAAACCCGCTGTCCCTCCAGATCAAGATTCTCATTGCTCGCCTCCACTTCTACAATATAATTGCCGTTTTTGCTTTTAGCTATTGATTTTTGCAGTAATTCCAAAACAACGCGCCCGCCATTCGGCGGTTTCCCATTCCCGCAATGAGAGCAGTATCTTCTCCATTGGCAATTTTTCCCTTTTTGCGGCATATTTTCTCTCCTCTATATGTGTTTCGATAATTCGTTATACCGTTTCCCGATATTCTGTATCACGCCTACCATATTCCCTTGATTGTCATATTCATATCCCCGACTTATGTTTAATGTTACGATATGCGCCCCGCCAAAAGACCAACTATGCGAAACGCCCTCCACATAAAACTGACCCCCTAACAAATCCACCACCCCGCCAACTTCGGGATTGATATTCTTCCCATATAGTTTCTCGCCGTCATACCGGTATATAATCCGCAACGTCCCGCTATAGAACTCGTCCATTTTTTCATACCACCGCCTTAACAAATCATTCAAATCTCTCATAACTTCATTGTAAGTAGCGTCTCCCTTGAGATTATTCGCCGTGTCATAGCCCATAAAATTCACTTCCATAGGGCGATACCCGTACCGTCTCACTTTCTCCGCCGAAACCAAAACAATATCGCTCTGTTCGTCTATTTCGGAATAAACAACAACCTGATCGCGGCTTAACGGCGCGCCTTGTAAATAACTGTTAAAAACCGTATAAACCTCATTGTCGCTTTGCTTAAGGCTGAACGCGTTCTCTATCATCACGTCAGGATAAATATTTGTCTTGTTTAATTTTTTCCAATCTGCCGGACTAAATGGGCGTTTGCGTATGACGACTTTCGGCTTGCCTTCCTGATTGACCCGCCCGTACATTTCGTACAGCGGATCGGGTAAAATAGACCGCCAAATAGAACTTATCGAATTCCGCCCGTTGTTAAACAAAAGGTTTGTTATCGGGTAAAAAAGTTTGACGTCGGCGGGCGCGGGCTTGCCGGCGTCAAAACCGGAAAAATCGAAAATATTATCGCGTTGTCCGTCTCCGCAAAACCGTACAAGCGTTTCTAAAAATTCGGAATTGCTCAAAAATCCTTTCTGGATTTCCTCATAGATTCCCAGCGTTTTGCGAACAAAATCTTGAATATGGAGGCTCCCGTTTGCTAAAGCGAATTCTTGCGCTAAATTTTCGGCGATGGTATTTATATCCTGCTGACCGCCGAAAGCCGCGAAATCGCTCGCTATGATAAAATCGTTCAAAAGCGAGGTAATTTGCGCCCCGGATATAGTTATGAGCCGTTTCCCTATCGGGCTTACCGCCTCAATAACCCTGCTGTTTATCACGCCGACAAATTCAGGTCGGTTCTGATCCGCGCAATATATCTTCACAATGGAAAAGAGTTTTATCTCGTCAAAAAGCGGTTTCTTGCCGCTCCGAGTATCAATCAGGCTCGCGCTCCACGAAGTTGTCAATGACTGCGTGGAAAATGAAAAACTAAACGATTGCAAACCGTTGTTTTCAGTAAACGGGCTAAAGATGAGATAGGGCGTTACCGCGTCCGAAGGATTGTATAATTCCATTTTCGGCCGGATTATTTGATGATATTCGTTTCTCATTATTTATTATTTTACCCTTTTGTAAAATTGTTTTAGCGCAAAAAGCGTTAGCATAAGTATCAAGCATTCGCCTAAAGGCGAATGTCGTTGACTAGCTTATTCTAATTTACTATTGCCATTAAGAGCGCGGTTACGCCCGCCGCTGTCGGCAACCCTATCCAAAAGGCAAGCCTCCAGTTCCTTGATTTGCGCTCGGATACTTCTAATAATCCCGACTGCCTCTTGTACGCTTCGGACATTTGATTCAAGTCCCCCCGTAATCCGCTCAGCAATACCGATTGCCTCTCGAATTGTTCCCTCGCAGAACTCAAGTCTCCTTCTACCCGCTTCAAGTTCCCGCTCAAGGTCTCCGATTCTTTCATCAGCGTCTCGTTCCGCGATTCTATATCGCTCATCAGCGTCTCTAACTCGTCCAGCCCAGTATAGATATTGCCAAACATTCCCTCCTGCGCCGGCAACCGCGAGTAGCAAGACAACAATAAAAGCGTAAAAAAAACGATTCTCATTATTCACTCCATTTCCTCTCTCTCCCATTTTTCATTTAACGCTTGTACCACAAAGTCGTTTTTTTTGTCGCCATAATAAACCTCCTCTGGCTAAACAAAAGTCTTTATAATAAATAACAAAATGTTAGTTATCCCAAGAACAAATGAAACATACAATACTATCTCGTCTGACCTTCTCATATCACCAACTCTCTTAAAAGCCGGTAAGAATTCGGCTTGTAATCCTTCGCCGCCGGACGCAGAGGGTCAAGCGGGTCCCAACTCTCGTTATTCCACATTAAAGTGAAATGCGTATAACCCGTTTTCGTGTTTTCTATGACGTAATACGGATAATCCGGCGTTTTAAGCGGGCGGGTAAAATCAAACTTCTTTCCCGTCAAATATTTCATAATCCACGCCGGATCAAGAATCGTGCAGTCCTTTTTCATCGCCCCGTTGTTCACGAAATTAAAATAAAAATCGTAAATCCGCCCTTCGGAAATCTCCAAGCCGGTCAGCCGCCCCGACAATTCCAACAAACAGAGAAAGTAGCACCCATAGTCTACTATCATCTTGTTTTGTTTCAGCGTTGTTTGTATGCCTTGTTTCATTCTTTCCTCCGTTTCAGACCTTTGCAAATTTGCAAAGGTGTTTCTATACCTTGCGAATAATTCGCAAGGTTACCACCCTCTCCGGTATAAGCCCGCGATATCCTCTCTATCGTTTGTCATTAAACCGCCGCGCTCGCATATCCGTTGGATATGTTCCAGACCTACCTCTCTTTGGGCGAGTAAGTCTTTTGTTTCATTATGCGTTTTTCGCTCATATTCAAGCGATTTCTCCAATGCTAAAGCCCGCTGTTTCTCCAAAGCCGCCGCTTCTTTGTAGAGCATCGCCAGCCGAAAATCGAGTGAAAGCTCCGTCTCTATACCTTCCAAGCCGCTCGGAAGGTCATGTTGATTATTGCCGGCTTGTTTCATCGCCTCTAAAATAGCCGTTACCTGAGCCTCGTTTAGCTCTGTTTGCTTGCCATTGACCGTCCAGCCCGCTCTTTGCGCGTACTTTGCTACCGTACTGTATGCCGCGCCGGTCATCTCCGCCACTTCTTTTAATGTCATTCTTTCGCCTTTCATTTATTCGCCCTTGTTTCTTCTGAAATAGAAAGTCGGCACGCCGTAACGTTTCGCTATGTAACGCTCGCTCGCGCACCCGTCATAGTTCTCATAATCGTCTATAAATAGCGCGGCGTCGCATTTCGCTAAGCCTTCCATAATAGCCTTGCCCAAAAACTCCAAACGGTTGCCGTTGAAATCCTTGAAAAAGGTGTCTATAACCTCTACTTCCTCTTCATTAAGCGAAAATTTAAGAAAATTGACCGCCTCATCGCGCCTGTCAAGAATTTCCCTGTCCGTTTTTCCTCTCATCGGCTGACTAATGAATACTTTCATCTTTCCCTTCCTTTCACTTTGTCTAAAATTAACGATAAATAGACCGGACTGAATATCCCCATAACCCCAAACGCCCCTAACAGCAATTCGTGAATATCTAACCGCAGTATTCCAAGCCCTTTCAACGCCAAACCAGCTATCAGTATGACCGCGCCGAGTATCTGCGCCACGAGCGACGTGTCCTTCGCGCTTATCATTTCCTCTCCTCTAATCGCTCTATCCGTCTCTTTACGTCGTCTATTGACGATGTGATATGCTTTAAGTCTTTTTCTATCGCTGTAAAAAGGGTGGTTACGTTTTGGGTGGCTTTGTCGTTCTCTTCAAGCCGGCGTTTCAAATCTTGATACAGCTCTTTATTAGCCTCGTATCGGTCTCTGGATGTGTTTTCCGCCGTTTTCTGATTCTCATTGATCTCTTTTTCCAAATTGGAAACCCGCGCTTGCATTATCCCAAAAACAATGCCCGCAGAGAAAACAGTAATTACTAATGATATAACGAATTCTATTCCCATTAGATTCTCCTTCCGTCTCCCGACAGTAGTTAATGAACGTTTCCGAAAGCGGTGAAAGATATTTCACCGCGCTTTTCTTTTATTCCATTTGATTTACGCGGTTTCCGCAAGCGCCGAAAGTCGCGCCCGTATCTCATTGATACGCGCCCGCGCCGACTGGCGTTGGTTATGGAGACCGGGATAAACTTCCTCAAGCGTCCGCCCCGTTTCCGCCGCCTTGATGACTTTGTAATCGCCCGCGGCGAGTTCTTTTTCCAAAGCGGACGCTTCGGCGAGCAGGCTTCCGCGTTCCGCCTCCGCCTGCTTTTCCGCAGGCGTTCTGCCCGCGACAATTTCGCCGTCAATCACGCGGGCGAAACCTCCAGCCGCCTCCCATTGCTCTTCCGAAAGCGTCAATTCCGGCGCGGCGATTCCGTCAATTTCCCGCATCGCCTCCAAATCCGTGTGAAAAACGACCCCGCCGTTCTTCCGCGCTAAATACACGCTCATCTTTTCCCTCCTTTCCTATACTCAAAAACAAATAACTCATTAAATAATTTATCCATAAATCCTACCCGCCTGAACGCTTGAAAACGTTTCCGGTAATTCCCTCTCCACGATTGATACGCCACTCGCAACCCAACCCGCCCCACAAGGGGGCGAGAGCCTAGATTTTCCGCGCCGCTACGCGACACAGAAAGCAGGGGCGCAGCCGCCTACAGCAGACGCAGATTTTGCGCTCGCATCGCTATAGCCGCTGACATTGCAAAACTGCAACACATCAGCGGAGAACGGCGACTGCTCCCACCACCAATGCCTCGCTCCGTTATACCTCTTCCCCCGATACACGGTCGACGTCTGATATATCGGAAACTGTACCTTAAGTCCTTCGCCATGATTCGCCTCGCCCAACGTAGTCGCCCCGAATACCTCTTCCTCGCCCGGCAACCACAGCGAACACGTTACCCACACCCGGGCGCCCTTATTCGATAATAATCTCCGTATGGGCAAAATATAATTCGCGGAACCGCCCCCCGCGAGGCGAACTTTTAACGCGTTCAAAAACGCCGCCGTGGTTACACCGGACTTCGCCCCCGTACCGTCTCCATTCACTCCTTCCAAAAACGCCCGCAACTCGCTCGCAGGATACCCGCCCGTGTTCGTGTCGGTCGCGTTCATCCGTTTCCTCAGCGGTATATTCCGAAACGTAAACAATATGTGATTCTGGTCAGTCTCTGTGTCTCCGGAGCCTTTAAACGTATTAAACCCGCTGACCACTATCCGGTTGTTCTTATAGGTATCGTTCCACGCCTGACCCGCGTCCCCGCCGTTCTCAGCGGGTATCGCCGATAGGTCTATCCCGTCTAGGTAATCGCCTACCGCTATCCCGCGAAAATCAGGAACGCCGCTCGCGTCTATCTCCCCGTTATTGTTGCACCGCCGCCGTATCTCCGCCATACAAGCCGCTATCTTCTGCTCAACCGTCCCGCTCGTTATCCCGAATACCTCGCACAAATCGCGCCCATATCCTTCTACCATAGGCGCAAGTACTAAGTTCTCGAAATACTCTCTGGAATTGCCGCCCAGTAACTCCGCGTTATTCGCCGAGCCGTTATTAAAATAAGAAAACAAGGCTTTTAGATTATTGCGCGCCTTTTGGAGTTTGCTTTTCAGCGTCTCATTCTGCAAACCGACTAAAACACTGTCGGCCGGTTCATCGCTCATAGTCATGCGTTTTTCAGTGTTTATACTTCCCAAAATGAAAACCGCCGTTCTTTCATTTGTCCAAGCGGTATTCACATCGCCGTCAAATTGAGCGGTTATATTACGCAAATGAGCGGGTGAAAGGACTACATCGGCGGCGTTGAGAACCAATTCGCCGACTTTCAAACAGTCCGCGTCCGCGACCGGCGCTTGACCGCTTCCAACCGCGCCTTGTTTTATCGATAAAATAACGCGGACATGTTGTTTTGTCGCCACCGGTTGCGCTTCGTAAACCGCGCTTCCGCCGTCCTGCCGTACCAAAAATTGCCGCTGTTGTATATCATACCCTTCCAATACGCTTTTCACTTGTACGGTATCAATCCGCGTCCCGCTTGCCGGAAATTGAACGTTTATCGGCGGTATATCACTCTCGCTCAAAATAGGCAAATCAAAACCGCGCCCATTGCCGTATAAACTTCTTACGCCCACGCTTACATTGTTCGCGCCAATATATAACGCGCCGCCGACAACATAGTTGTTAATCGTATCCGCAAGCATACGGTCAACAAGCATACCGTTTTTGATAAGCGATACAAACCCAAAATCAAAATCCTCGTGTTTTACAATTTCATTTTGGTACACTTTAGCCGTTGATAAATCCATTATGAATCCTCCTTCAAAAGATTATCGTCAAAAAAATACTGAACGCCGACAGGTTTTATCAGGTCAAGTATAAAACTAAAATATTCGTGAGTCCCATTCATCAAGTTCCCTGTTATGGGAGAATGATCAAAGTACGCTTTTTTGTCATAATCCTCTCCTTGCGCGGGGTCTCCGCCCGGATAGAGTGGGTCTAAAGTCTCCAAAGCGTAGATCAAGGGCTTTCCCGGTATAGACAAATTCACCAAGAAATTATTATCAAAGTAAGATTTTTTGTCATAATTTTCTCCTTGCGCGGGGTCTCCGCCGGCGGAAGGCGCGTCTAAAGCCGCCAATTCGCCGCTCGGCGTTTCGCCGTCAACCGGATCGGCGATAAAAGTCTTGTCCATATAGGATTTTTCGCTGTAATCCTCATCAAAGCCCGGATCGCCTCTGGGATAGGTTTTATCGAGCATTGTCGCCGCGCCTTCAGCAATTTCGCCTTCGCTTTCTTGCGCGTCCGGCAATTCAGGATTATGTCCCGGCGTTTCGCCGTCAACCGGATCGGCGATAAAGCTATTGTCTATATAGGTTTTTCCGCTGTAATCCTCACTAAAGCCCGGATCGCCTCTGGGATAGGTTTTATCGAGCATGACCGTCCGCTCGGCGGTATGCGTTCCCGTATAGCGCAACAAAAGAGAAAAAGACGGATTTGCAGGTTTGACATAGAGCCGGATATGGTCTATCAAACATTCTTCATCAGAAAAACGGAAAATAAGGGTAAAAAAGAGAGAGCCTACGGGGGTAGCGATAAAAATATAATCGTTTTCCCACTCGTCAGCGATGTTTCCCGTTTTACTTTTCAAAATCGAATATGTTTCCGCGTCCTGCCATTCAAATGTCTCCGCGTTCCAGTACTTATTTTCATTAACGTCAAAAACGGCGCAACGCGCCGCGCCGCGTATGAAAATATGCGCGACGTAAATGCTATTCCCCGCCGTAGCCTCCCAAAGTTGCGATAAAACGCCGTCTCCGCCGAATAATCGGCAACTAAACTTCCCGACAAAACAATCCGCGTCAGAAAGTTCCGCGCTTCCTTCCAAAACCCAATTCTCATCCATAAAAAGAAAATCGGGATTGAGCAGTTTGTTTTCCTCGCCGGTATTTTCGACAATATCAACGACAACCTCAGGCGGCATTATTGTTCTGAACACGCCTAAAATATCGGTTTTCGTACCGAATACTTTCGCGCCTCCTCTTTGCATAACCGCCTCGAATAAAAGCCGAAACGCGCTCTCATTCCCATTATTATATTGTGAAAGCCCTGCAAAGTATTCCGCTATTATTTTTAGTTCCGCGTTTTCAAAAAGATGAAAATCGTTTGTTTTGCTTATATAATCGATATATTGACAAACAGCGCGTATCTCATTGGCTATCCCGCCTTCGCCTTCGTCATCGCTCATAAGAGCGTTGAGAAGCGGGTCCGTATGAGAAACGCCCAACGGCATAAAATCTAAAAGATTTTTCATATTATTCATTTCTCTTCCCGCTTCAACTCATCGTGTAGTTTATAGAGACAGAACCGCTCCGGAATATCCCATTCATTCCTATCTCTATAATATCAAGAGACGGCGTGGTTATTCTCACGTTATTGATATATTTGTTGCCTTTCATCAACGCTATGAGGCTTGCCGCGTAATAATTTTTGCCGATAGTCATTCCGTCAATATGATTCTTCGCCGCGCTTTTCAGCTCGGCTAACAAATCATCGACTGAAACATTCGTCATTCGCTCTCTATTGAGATCGACAATGATAGTAAAGTCTAATGTTGTTATATCCGGCGCGGAATACCGATAATTTAAGCCGACCGCTTTCCGAGACGGATGGAGAACCGTGCCGTCTCCCTCAATTATCATTTTTATTTCCTCAAGCGCGGACGGACTTATTCCGCCCGATCCGTCCTCGCAAAAAATCGTGGCGTTATAGACGCCGTTAAGCGGGGGAAAATGCTCAACTACGCCAACGGATCGCGCTAACGCGGATTGCGTAATGAGCGTTTTTACGCCGTTGCTGTTGGTATTTTGCAAACCGGTTATATACTCGCTGAAACGAGCAACAAAATCATTCCATTTTTCTTTGTTTATTCCGCCGGTGAACGGTTCAGGGTTAGTTACGCTGTCGACAGCGGACGGAACGCGCCCGTTGATAACGGAGATCGCGCCCGCGTCAACATTGCCGCTATCGCCTATAGCGTCCGCGGACGCGGGAACAGGCGCGGATTCTGTCGCGCCCGCCATAATAAGCCCGCGCTCGGTTGTATGAAAGGAAACGCCGGCTCCGGAAAGCGATGTTCCTTCCGGGATAACCGTGATATACGGTTGCGGATCGCCGAGCGTGAAAACCACTCGCCCGCCGGCTTTCGTTCCTTCCAAAACTTTAAAATTAAAAACCGAATACGGCAGTCCACGCATATAAGCCGAAAAACCAAGTTTTGCATTCAAATAGAGATTTTCTATAACGCGGCTCACGGACTCGCAAAACGCCATAATCACCGATCCGTCTGTAAAATCAGTAATTTTGTTCTGGTGCGCGATAACGTAATTTTTTATGTTGTTGTATATTTCGTTATACGATTTTGTCTCCACCGTCAAGCCCTCCGTTAAAAATCGACACGGCTTTCTCTCGTATGCCGCTTGCCGTCCCCGCCTGTTTCCGCGCGGTCTTCAAAGCCGCATCCCAGCGCGCCGCCCGCCCTTCAACTTCCGCCGTATACGCCGACGCCGACCCTGCGTATTCTATCCAGCTTCCCCGGCAGTTCGGATGAATCGCGCCAATAACCGGCGTTTTCCCGTCCGCTGTTTTCCCTTCCCATACCGCGAATTCCGCTAGAGCGTCTCCTTCAAAATTGGGTAAAGGTTCTGCGCTAAACAAAGCTATTTTCCCATTCAATCGCTCGCAAGCTTTGCACGCGCCGGGCAGTTCATACCGTTTTAGATAGGTCGGTTTTCCGCCGTTCTCAAAAACCACTTCGCGGACATACGCCGTATTTTGGATATTCACACTTTCCGTGTCCGCCACCCGTTTCCAATCGCGGCTAAACTCGCCGAATCTATTAAAGAGATCGAGCGAAGTCTGCCCTTTGCTCACGCGATTGCGGATATTCAATAAAAGCGTTTCTTTTATCGAATCGCGCGCCGCGTCATTTATACCCGTTATCTTCGCCGCCAGAAAATCAACGCCCGCTTGATATTGCGCCGCCGTGTGCCTGCTTACCGTCTCGCCAAAAGCGTCCCGCATTGAAAGAAAATCTTGCGCGATCCAATCAAAATTTTTACCGTTTATATCAATCGTTTTCAAAGAAAGATTTTTCATTTCACTTGTCGCGCTTGTCTCCGCGAGTTTCTTGATAATTTTCATTACCGCGATATTGTCAAGCGTAAAACGCCGCGCCGCGCCCTGTGTATTTCGGTTTAAAAAATCATTAAGCGCGCTTATGAAGGCTTTTAACCGCCCTTGATTGAGAGGCGCGCCGGTTTCAGGATTATATACAATTTTACCATTATAGCGTATCGGATCATTATCCGCTTTTTTCAAGGGAATTGAAAAATATTTTTTATCAAACGGCAAGCCGAAAACCGCGCACGTCTTCCGGTATATTTCGACCAAAAGGTTATCGTAAAAATCCGCCCATTTATCCGCTACTTCCTGTTGAACGGCATAAAAAAACGGCTCTTTTTTGACTTTTTCTTCATTACTAATACGCGCTTTTTTCAGTTTTTCTCTAAAAAGCGTTTCAAAGTCGATAATTTCGCCGAATACCGGCGGGTTGCTTCCAAGAGAACGCCGCGGAAAATAAATATCCGCCGTTAAAGATTCCGAAAGAACGGGATTATCCGTTTTCTTTCCCAATAGTTCCGCGAAGTCGATTAACGCCGCATCACTCTCCCGCCTGTTATCAGGCGGTTCCGCGTTATCGTTAGATTCGCTGTTACGCAGATCGCTTCCTCTGTTTTTCACGGGCGCGATTTTCTCCAATACGGGAGGTTCAGGCGCGATAATTTCTTGAAAGTTAATGGATTTTTCCGCGCTCTCCCTGTCGTCCAACCAATCCGCTCCTTCATCACGCTCTTCAGGCGGGAAGCCGCCTTCACCCTGCGCCTTATCCGACATTGCCATTTGTACCGCCTGCGGGTTTAACGGCGTTTGACTCCACCACTTCCCTATAGGCTCAAGTCCTTTTTCCATACGTTTTTCATCGAGCGTCTTGAAACTCTCCACTTCTACCTTGTCTATGTCTATCTGCTGTTTCGGATCGGATACCTCATATCCCACAAATTCAAATGAAAAATCAGAATTAACCTCCGCTAATATCCGGTTGAAATGTTTCTGCAAAAAACCCAGCGTGTCTCCTAATATCTGCGTCTTGCTCGCCGTGATTTTCCCGCTCTGATCGTTCCCGATAAGCGGCGCGGATTTCTGCCCATGCAAACCTAAATCCTCAAGCGAAGTGCCGTACATCGCCGCAACCGCCGATAACAATAGGTCATACCACGACTGGAATTCCATTTCTTTGTTCGTCATGTCCACATTAACCCATTCAATCCGCCGCCCTTCGCCGTCTTTGCCCGCCCCGCCCGGTATTATCGGAATTCGCCATTTGTTCGCGGGTGTGCCGCTCATCATGTTGACAATATAGTCCTCAATCTCCTCTACCGTATCAGAGTCAACGTCCCCGTTTAAAAGCAAAAAACCCCTCGGTAATTTGTTCTCCTGAAAATAGGTTGAGTTATACGTGAAAGTAGTGATCGACGACGTGATTAAATCTATCGCTTGTTCCGTTACCGAATACCCGTAGCCCGCCCGCTCTATATCGGTGCGGGCGTTCATATATTGCACGATTAAATCTTTCCGCCCGTAAACCGTGTAGGGAATATAGTCAATCTGTTGGACATACTCTACGCCGGTTTTCCGCGTTACAGAGGGCGTCGCCGCTTCTATGGTCGCCGGATCAACCGCCCAAAACGCCACGACATTCCCAAGCGCGTCCCTCTGCAATTCCGCCGATATTTGATCCAGCGTCAGCAAATCCCGCGTAACCGCCGTAACATACATATCCAGATCGTTTTTCCGAAACGGATCGGGATGGAAGCCCGTATTGAGAAAAAATCGCTCAAGCCGTTTTATCTCGGCAATTTCCGTTTCGGTAAGACCCTCATTGCGCGGCTTATCGGCGGAATAAATCGAAAATCCCCGCAAATTCCGCGCGGTGGTTGGTTTGAGAAAGGGGCGTATCTTGCGGATAACATTTTGTATGCATAAATTAATGATAAACGCTCTTTCGGCGACTCTCCGCAACAGCGGAAAGGATAGACTCCCGCCGTTGCGCCGGCTTATGGTCGTTACCCCGCCGAACCCGTTCTCCTCTAGGGAAAACGGATCGAGAAAAAGCGACTTTAACCCGCTTTCCCCGTATTGGACGCGATCCATGTAAAACCCGCCGTCCGCGCCCCGCAAAAGAGAACGCGCCTCTTCCCGCGTAAAACTCTCTATGAAATGTTTGTTCTCCAGCCTGCTTACAGAGGGCGGACTATCGTTCTTTCTCATAATCTCCTTCTGTCTCCCGACAGTAGTTATTTCCATTTTATACTACATCAATAGACTAATCAAGCCTGTCAATCTTTTTTACCAATCCAATCTTTCAATATTTCCGCCTGTTCCCGCTTCTCCCGCATACCGGCTATCCAAGCCTTCGTCTTTTCACTCTCATAGAATCCTTCCCCGCGCATACACACGATATAATACCCAAGAGAAAGCGTATCGATGATGTCGTCATGCGCCCCATGCGGAAACGCTCCGGCTTCGCTCAAAAAATCATATTTCCACGCCGCGCCGCGTAAAATATGTACATGCCCGGCTTGGAAAATCGGCTCAAGCGGCATGGCGCGTATTGATTTGTCTCCTTTCATCCGTCCGGTCGTTACTTTCCTCTTGCCTTCAAGCGTTTTCGCCAAAACTTTGAACGCGTCCTGACTATCGCTTGAACGCTCTATACTATACGCCACGTCTTCTCTATCCGCGTCAGATAAAGCGCGGATACCCGCGTCCCGCTCAGGCGCGTCCAGTTGAACGCGCCATATATCTTTTATCCACAAATGCCACGCGCCGGACTCATCTTTCCGAAACGTCAAAAGCGTTCCCACTGTGTAATCGGGATCGGATTTATCCCGCTCTTTCTTCGTATGCGCGAGGTCAAAAACTCTGTAATATTTACTTTCAGGAAAATCCGCCGCGGACGCTTCTTGAACCCTATCAATATGAAACCGATTACCGCCGCGCGCCATAGGCTCGCCCTGCAAAAGAGACGCCGCGCCATACTCGCCCAAAACGGCGCGTTGTTCCTCATACCACGAAATAGGAAACCGCTCCGGAAACAATACGCCAAGCGGGTATGTATCGCTAAACGCCGGAATGTTGACGTCCTCAAAACGCGGATAAGACGGGTCTTCCCGCATACTTCGTTTCACGCGCCCGATAACGTCGTCGATGTGCCAGCGAGTCGCGAGTATCAGCACTATGCTGACGGGAGCGCGGCGCGTCATAAAGTTATCGCTGAATACTTCCCATGTCTTATCCCGCATCGTTTGGCTTTCCGCGTCCTCACGCCCCGCGCAGTAATCGTCAAGTATCAGCAAGTTTCCGCCCTGCCCCGTCAAACCGCCCATTAAACCGGCCGCGAAACATTCCCCCATACGCCCCGCGATCTTCCAATGAGAGGCTTGGGAAAGATTTCTATCAAGCGCGATACCGCCGAATAATTCTTGATATTCAGGCGTTACTATCAAATCTCGCGCCTCGCGGCTGTAGCTTTCCGTGAGCGATCCCGAATGACCGGACAAAATAACTTTGCAATCGGGAAAAAGCCCTAAAAAATGCGCCGGCAATTTCCGGCTTATTATTTCGCTCTTGCCGTGCCGAAACGGGACTGATATGATCAAAAAAGAACTCTCGCCGCGCGCAAATTTGTCCAATACATCATCTATGATCCCGCATATTACCCGCGTATGATAACCAATAACATACGGCTCAAATTTGTTCTGCCACACATAGTCAATAAAATTCAGATGCCGCAACGCGGCTTTCGCCCGCCGCGCCAGCAGAGTCTTCTCAAGCGCGTCCATCGATCTCAGCATCACGCGCCAGCAGAGCGGCTAAAACGCGTTTCCTTTCCTCGTAATCAACCGGCGACTGTATCTCAACGATATTCTTTTGCTTCCCATAAACGCGATCTAATATCTCTATGAGAAAATCCGATTTTCCTTTTTCGGCTTCTTTTAAAAGGATTTCCGCGCAAAGCGAAACCACAGCCGGAACATCGTTCAGCTTGTCGTTTTTATTCTCGTTTTGCAAAAAATCGCGTAGCTCATCCGCGTTTTTATCAAAAAGCAAAACCTTGAAAAGGTCTCTCAATTCTTCTTCGGAAACGTCAAACTTTTCCGAAAACCGCTTTAATTTTTTCGGCTTTCTCCCCCGATTTCTTGGCTGATTCGTTGAGGAAAACTGCGTCGCTTCTCTATTCTTCAAATTACCCATAATTTCATCTCTACCCGTTTTCCAACCGTTTTACGGTTGATTTCCGCGAATACCGGAATACTCATTTTTTGCGATAGCGCGTGTATGGCTTTGATAAATTTCGCTTTTCGGTTTTGCGCCGTAACGCCTTTGATTAAAACCTCGATGTTCGAGTAAGGGGCTATTGACTTTGCCCAGATTTGGGGTATAATGAGATCGTGGTCAAATGGTAAAGTTACCTTGCCAACTGGTGCTATAGGCCCCCTGTGGAGGAGACCACCCGCCCTGGCAAGGGACTTTATCATATTATTCTGCTGACCAATTACCGAAATATAAAGCAAGTCATTTCCTTGATCTGTCAATACAAGGCTTATGGCGTGTTTTTTTCCGTTGATTTCCGCTCGCCCGGTTAGCTCATAATAGTAACCACTGCTATCGGACTTTTTCTCGACATGGCTCACATGACCGTATTTTTCAATAATCGGAAGCACAAACGGCAATAATGCGGCGCGTTCCAAAATTATAGCCATAGGCCGTTTCTTGCCCTGTTTTTGAAAGAAATGCCTTGTATTGATACCAGCTACCTTTCTTCCTTGAAGCCACTTGCATTTTACGCCTCTGTCTATTGCCTGTTGGATTGTCGCAAAGTAGCCGTTTACGACATTGACCACATTGGACGGGGTTACGGATAACGGCTGTATTCCCGTAATCAA